>Ga0209719_1000253_pt1 | contig 82234 bp, 83 predicted proteins | sample AD_JPNAS2_MetaG_FD_184421 | JGI IMG/M metagenome (GOLD analysis project Ga0209719, IMG submission 184421) | Active sludge microbial communities of municipal wastewater-treating anaerobic digesters from Japan - AD_JPNAS2_MetaG (SPAdes) (version 2) | ecosystem: Engineered > Bioreactor > Anaerobic...
AGAAGGGCTAGAATGGTCGCAGACCTTCCAGCCGCTCCCGGCGGGAGAAGGTACAGTCCCCCAACCATTCCCGCCCACAAAAGCCCGGCGAAACCAGCGAAATGGTTGCGTGTCCCCATGTGAAATTCGGGGCTGGCCATGCAGGGCGAAGCGCGGACCTGATCCTCCCGCCCCGCTCCACCCCGCGTCAAACCTTTTGCACCGAGAGCCGGCCAATGGGCTTGGACTCGATGTAATACCGCTCAAAGTCGGTTTGCTCGTCGGCCTCCGGCACAAACGGCGCCACCGCGGCAAACCGCGCATCCGCCGCAAACACGCCTTGCAGTTGCTCAAAATAAGGCCAATGGTCGGTGGCCACATGCACCACGCCACCGGGTTGCAGCGTGCGGTGCAACGCATCCAGAAAACGCGCATTGAACAACCGGTGTGCCTCGTGACGCGCCTTGGGCCACGGGTCGGGGAAAAAAATGTAGTAGGCGGCTACCGCGGCCGGCGGCAGCAGATAGGCTACTGCGTAATAGGCCTCCACCCGCAGCAAACGGATATTCGCCAAGTCCAGCCGGCGCGCGCGGTTGTCCACCTTGCGCACCCGCCGAAGCATCCGGTCAATGCCCAAAAAGTTCACCGCCGGAAATCGTGCGGCGCGCGCCAGCAAGAAGCGCCCCTTGCCGCACCCCACATCCACGTGCAATGGCTGGTCCGGCTTGGCAAACCACGAGGCCGCCGGCAACGGCCCCAACCATTCGGCGGGCGTTGCCGGGATTACGCGCAGGCTGTCCGCAATCACAAAACCCGCTACGGGGTTTCCGGCTTCACCTCGGACAGGGCCTTGAGATCAATGGCCTTGGCAGCCGGCTGCAGCTCTTCAAACGCATCAAGGCCGGAGCCGGAAATCTTCACGCTGAAGCGGCCCGCCACAAAGACGTCAATTTCGCCGTCTTGGTTGTTCTTGTTCCACTTTTCGAGGCTCTTGTAACCCTGGCAGCTCCCGGTGCGTTCAAAGCCGCCGCGCGTTTCCTTATCCACTTCCTGCTGTGCCCAGCCCACCATGGCCATGGTGCCGAACGGCCCCAGCCCGCTCAGATCGGTAATTTCAACAACCAAGGTTTTGGCGCCATTTTCGTACTCGCCACGGGCCACCACCGTGCTCATGCCCATCACGCCCTGCTTCTCGGCGCCGGCTTCCACCCGCTCATAGCCGGGGATGGACTTGGGCAACAGCTCCTTGAGCGCCTTGGGCGAAACCGTCGCCACCGGCTGGGCCGCGTTGCCCTCTTGCGACATTGCGCTAAACGCCTTCATCATCGCGCCAAAATCCATTTCTTCCTCGGCGTGTACCGCCGCACCCAGGGCCACCGCCAGCAAACCAATCAGCCATGTCTTCTTCATCGTGAGGGTCCTTTTGTTGTTTGTCGCCCGGCGATTTCGTTCGCCGCGGCAGTTTTCAACCATACATCATCGCCACGGGATTGCGCAACACGCCGATGCCATCAATTTCGCATTCCATCACATCGCCATCGTGCAGCACCACGGGCGGCGTGCGCGCCGACCCGATTCCGCCCGGCGTGCCGGTGGAAACCACATCGCCCGGCTCCAGCGTCATCACGCGGCTCAAATCGGCCAGCACCATTTCGAGGCGGAAAATCATCTTGGATGTTTTGGCGTCTTGCAGCACTTCGCCATTCACCCGCTGGCGAATCCGCAGCGAATGGGGCCGCTTGATTTCGTCGCGCGTCACCAGCCACGGCCCCAGCGGCGCAAAGCTGTCCGCGCTCTTGGCAAAAAACCATTGCCCGCGCGCCTTCTGCAAATCGCGGTTGGTGACGTCGTTGAGGATGGTGTAGCCGGCCACATAGGCGAGCGCGTCGCTTTCCTGAATATCACGCGCGCGGCGGCCGATCACCACGGCCAACTCGACCTCGCCATCCACCCGTTCCATGCCGGGGCGCAGGCGGATCACATCGCCATGGCCACACAGCGCGCCGGGGCTCTTCGCAAAATACACCGGCAACTCGGGCGCCTGCGCATCGAACTCCTGCACGTGGTCGCGGTAGTTTTTGCCGAGGCAAATGATCTGCCGTGGCGGGGCCACCGGCGGCCCGAGCCGCTGCCCGGCGGCGGGCACCCACTTCAAGTTGGGCTCTTGCAGCAGTGCGCGCAACCGCGCAATCCCGAATGTTCGCCAAAACCGCGCGTCATAATCGGCAATATCAAACACCATGCCCTGCACATCCAGAATCCGGGCGGGCTCATCCTTGGTGGCGTCCTGCCAAATGCCCGGTCGTTCGGCGCCGGGCGCGCCGTAGCGGACCAACTTCATTTGGCGGGCCTCCGCGGCACATACTCTTTGCGCTCCGGCGCGGGCGGCAATTTTTCGCCAGCGCGGGTTTTGCCCAGCGGCCCCAAAATGTCGTCCGTGGTTTTGAAGTGGCACTTCGCCACCTCCAGCAATTTCGCGCCGCCGTGTTTTTTGACGATCTCCGTACCCGCCGCCTTCACCTGCGCCGAGGCGCCCTTCGGCAGCTTGACGTCCACCTGTTGCCCCAGCTTGTCCATCGCCGTCAGAAATGCGGAACGCGCCAACACCGAAGCCGCTGCCACCGCGATGTCGCTCTCCGCCTTGTGCCGTTGCTCCAGCTTGATCTTGCGCCCTTTTTGCTGCAACGCGCGCTGGATTTGCTGCTCGGGGCCGAACTGGTCGCTCAACGCCCGCGGGCATCCCGGCACTTTTTCCAGCAGATTTTCGATGGCCCGCGCGTGGCCCCATGCCAGAATCCGGTTCACGCTGCCCATCGTGCCATAGAGCCGGTTATAGGCCGCCGGCCCGATGCTCACCACCACAAACTTGTCGCCCAGCCGCGCGCGGATTTTCTTGGCCATATCTTGCGCGGCCTTGTCGCTGGTGATGGTTTTGCTGTCGCGCACATTCATGGCCTTGAGGTCCTTGGCAATGACCGGGTCCACGTACGCCGCGGCAATCACCAGCGGCCCGAAGAAATCGCCCTTGCCACTTTCGTCCACGCCCATGTGCGGCGTAATGCTCTCCGGGTTCAGCACCTCTTCATAGCCGAGGCGCGCCTCGCCCAGCACCAGCGGCTCCAACGTAAACAGCACCCAATCCGCCGCGCCTTTGCCCTGCACCAGACACTTGCCGCTTTGGTAGAGCACAATCTGGCAGTCATCGCCCTCGGCCGCCGCCACCGCATACGGCACCTGCCGCGGCCGGTAGTTGCCGGTGGCCAGCAGCTCCGCTGCCGCCGCCAACTGCTCCGGCGTCAGCTTGATGGTGTAGGAATTCTTTTGTTCCGTCATGATTGGGCAACCTAACAAACCCGCCCCCCGCTGGCAACCGCGCGCGACGTTGACATTCCCCCACTGGCAGCATAAGGTTTTTTTGTGTCAAAGCGTGGCCCGCCACACGGCCCCACACCACCGGAGAGCCAACATGAAAAACTTTTTTGCGCTGATTCTCGCCGCCAGCCTGCTTGCGCTGGCCGCCGGGTGCGCCGCCCTCTCAAGCGGCGACTGGGCCGCCGACCCCACCAGCGATGCCGGCATCACCGCCTTGGCCAATAGCCGGCTCAACAACGACTTTGTCGTTGGCCGCGCCACACTCAGCGCCAGCGTCGAAAACGGCATGGCCACCCTCTACGGCGCGGTGCCCGACGAAGCCACCCGCCAACGCGCCCTCCAAATCCTGCGGGGCACCGAAGGCGTCTTTGACGTCATTGACCGCACACGGATGCGCTAAGCGTCCCCGCCGGAGTCCGGACCCGTGCGGACGCGCCGCCCACCTTGCCGCCGGCCCTCATGGCCCGCCGGCATCTTGGCTGCGGCGCTCATCCTTGGCGCCGGTTGCGCCACCACCCTGCCCAGTGCCACGACCAACGCCTACCGCCGCGCCCTGCGCTCCATTCCCGAAGTCCCCTGCAACCAGCTCCGTGCCGACCGCGCCATTCTGGCCGCCTTCTTTGCCGCCAACAACGTCCCGCTCTCTCCCGCCGAAATTGCGCAAATCATTCCCCCGGCCAATCCACCCGGCTTGCTCGACCGCCACGCCCTGAAAAAAATCGCCACGCAAAAAAAACGCGTCTTGCTCGTGGTCAAAGCCGACGAACGCTTCCTATGGGATGAACTCGGCCACAACCTGCCGCTGCTGGTCCTCCTGCCCGACGGCATCAAATACCAGCCCACTGCCCCCGCCTTTATCCCCATCGCGTGGGATCAAAAGGCGCGCGTCATTGAACTCCTCGACGGCAACGGCGAAATCCAGCACATCGCGGAAACTTCCTTCTTCACCCGGCGCGACCCCTTGCGACAGGCCGCGCTTTGCCTTACCACCCCCGGCCACATGTCGCACTTCCAGCCCACCCGCGAGCAGAAACTGGTCCTCGCCGACTTCTGGTACGACAGCGGCTTCTACCGCCGCGCCACCGCCACCTATACCGCCGTGGCCCGGGCCGCCCCCACCGACACCACCGATGTCGCCGCGCTCCTCGGGCAGGGCAATACCCTCGTCCAGCAGCACCGCTACGACGACGCCATTCCCATCTTCCGTGCCGCCCTCGCCGCCGACCCCGACAACCCGCGCGTCCTCAACAACCTCGCCTACTGCCATCTGCAAACCGGCACGCAGCTCATGACCGCCCTGCGCCACGCCAACAAAGCCGTGCAGCTCGACCCCACCAACCCCATCATTCTGGAAACCCTCGGCAGCCTGAATTTGAAAATTGGTGACGCCGCCACCGCCGCCCGTCATTTGGAGCACGCTTGGGCCCACGCCCGCAAGCGCTCTCCGGAAATCCAGATTGCCATCATGGATCAACTGGTCCGCGCTTGGCTGGCCAGTGGCCGCAACGACCTCGCCTGGCAAGTCGCCGAACATCGTCACCGTGCCTTCCCCGAGTACAAAATGCCGGCGGATATCCTGAGCAACTTTCCCGCCCTACGCCAGCGAGCCGTTCCCTATCCGGAGTCCAAACCCGCCCCCACCCCCAAGCCCATCAAAGCCACCCCCGCCCCCAAAAAATAAAAAAAAGTTTTGTTTGGGGGTTGACAAGCCCCCGCCCCCCGCGTATTGTGTCCCGCAAGTTGGGGCGCTTGTTGCTCCCTTGGTTCTTTAACACAATTTTAACATCTTGCTGCTAACCACGCAGCAAGCAAGCGGGATAACGGAGATCCCCCCATACTCCGCCCGTTTGCATTCATCCGTGCCAGGCTACCCCCCCCCGATAATGCCTGGCACGGACCTTTTTTACCCCGAACCTGCCGCGCCCCGAGCGCGGCCGAGGGTTCAGGGTTCAGGGTTCGGGGTTCAGGGTTCGGGGGTCGGGGTTCAGCATTTAGAGATCAGAGGTCAGAAGTCAGAGGGCAGGGTTCGGGGTTCAGGGGTCGGGAGGAACAAAACAGCCATCCGTCGGATCCGTCTGCTCCGTCTTATCTTCTTCTCGCGCGAAACGCGCAGCCAGCGCCCTTTCCTGCTTTCTTGGGTTTCTTGTGTTCTTGTTTGGTTCGAAAGTTTTGGTTCGGTGGATTTCTCCTAACATCTGAACTCTGACCTCTGACCTCTTTTCCACGGTGTGGAAAATCCCGCCCATGCGGGATGAATCTTTTTCCACAGTGTGGAAAAATCGCCCCAAAGTTGTTCCATTGTGTGGAAAATTCGCGCAAAGTTGTTCCATTGCGTGGAAAAAACAGCCCCGTTTTTCCACGGTGTGGAAAATCCCGCCCACGCGGGATGAACTTTTTTTCCACAGTGTGGAACTTTTTCTGCCGATTTTTCCACAGCGTGGAAAACCAACCATAACGCGGGCAATACATCGGGTAAGATTATCTTACCGCATCGCCGAAGGCTGCGCGAGGGTGAGCGGAAAACAAAAGTCCGGGCCGAGCCTTGTCCGCTGTGCGCAGCACATGGCTGCTCCCTGAACTCTGAACCCTGACCTCTGACCTCTCCGCCGAGCGCCCCGCGAGGCGGAGCGGTACGCCAGCGCGGAAAAGACGCCGGTTGGTTTTGGCGCCGCCAAAATCCTCAAGAAATCCTCCATTCAAAACGCCGGGACAGACAGAGCCCACTAGCCAAAGCCACGAACCAACAGCCCCGGGCTCAACAAGCCCGGCTACAGGAATAGCCACACAGCCTGCAGCCAACTGTGCGGAAGTCATCTCGCTAAAAATCTGCCGCGCTGCCCGAGGCGAAGCGGAAATCAAAAAGGCCATGCCGGGCCTTGTCCGCTGTGCGCAGCACGTGCATGCGGAGGATTTCTTGCGGATTTTGGCGGGGTTCTCACGCCAAAATAAGCGGCGGATTTTCCGATGATGGCGCACCGCCGCAAGGCGGCGGAGGGGTCAGGGTTCAGAGGTCAGAGGTCAGGCACCAGCCCCAAACTAAGAGCCCGAACGCCGTGGAAACCGTGCAGCCAGAAATCTCGAATATTGAACCCTGTCCCTCTTTTGTCTGCCGTGCGCAGCACATGGCTGCTCCCTGAACTCTGAACCCTGACCTCTGACCTCTCCGCCGAGCGCCCCGCGAGGCGGGGCGGCGCACCAGCGCGGGAAAGATGCCGGTTGGTTTTGGCGCCGCCAAAATCCGCAAGAAATCCTCCATTCAAAACGCCGGGACAGACAGAGCCCACTAGCCAAAGCCACGAACCAACAGCCCCGGGCTCAACGAGCCCGGCTACAGGAATAGCCACACAGCCTGAAGCCAACTGTGCGGAAGTCATCTCGCTAAAAATCTGCCGCGCTGCCCGAGGCGAAGCGGAAATCAAAAAGGCCATGCCGGGCCTTGTCCGCTGTGCGCAGCACGTGCATGCGGAGGATTTCTTGCGGATTTTGGCGGGGTTCTCACGCCAAAATAAGCGGCGGATTTTCCGATGATGGCGCGTTGCGGACGACCCGAGCTGGACTCGTGTCCGCGAGGGGTCGGTCGCGGCGCGCCAGCGCGGAAAAGACGCCGGTTGGTTTTGGCGCCGCCAAAATCCACAAGAAATCCTCCACTCAAAACGCTGGAACAGACAGAGCCCACTAGCCAAAGCCACGAACCAACAGCCAAACAGCCGCAACAGCCAGAACAGAGCCCCGGGCTCAGCGAGCCCGGCTACAGAAACAGCCAAACAGCCGGGTGCAGACGGCGTGGCGCTAGAGCGCGGGGGGATAGTCGCCAGTGGCGATGAGGTCGCGGATGGCCGCTTCAACGGCGGCTTTGTCTTCGCGGTAGGTGACGCCAAACCACCGGGATGTGGTGGGGAGAACTTGAACCGTACCGCGGCCGCCGCGAATAAGACCATCCACCACGGCGGGAATCGTAAATTCCTTTTTGGGGGATTGGCCACCAGCGCGGAGAAATTCGGTGAAGGCGTTTTCCAGTTCGGCGAAGATGGCCGGGCCGAAGCCCCAGCAGTTCATGGAAACCGGTTCGGTACCAGTGAGGGCAACGGGGGGGGCGTCGGCGGGTTCATCCCAAAGGGTACCGTCGGGGTGGCGGGTGATTTTGGTATGCTCGCGGATGCCGGTCAGTTGGCCGGCGGTGTTGTGAAGGCATACGCCGCGGCTAACGCTGCCGTGGGCGGAGAGGGTTTGGTCCAAACGGAAGGCGACCATGCAGTGGGCGGTGGCGGGGGCGTCGGCCATGAGGTGCCGGGCAAGGGCTTGGAAGGAGGCGGCGCCATAAAAGTCATCGGCGTTGATGGCGGCGAAGGGGCCTTGGATGGCGTGGCGGCCCGCACGGATGGCATGCGCAGTACCCCAAGGCTTGGCACGATCGGCGGGAACCGTCCAGCCGGGAGGGAGGTCGTTGAGTTCTTGAAAGGCGTAGTGGCAGGGAATGCGGGATTCCCACTTGGCGCTGACTTGCGCGCGGAAGGCGGCTTCCAGCTCGCGACGGATGACAAACACCACGCGGCCAAAGCCGGCGCGGAGGGCGTCGAAGATGGAGTAATCGAGGACAATTTCGCCGGCGGGGCCGACGGGGTCCATTTGCTTGAGGCCGCCGTAGCGGCTGCCCATGCCGGCAGCCAGAATCAACAGGGTGGGTTTGTTCATGGGGTTAGTGAAGCACAAATGGGCGGGCGGCTGAAACTTTTTCGTGCGCGTGGCGGGGACCGCATTCAGGATTGAAAAAGCGCGGCGCTTGGGGGATATGTAGGCCGCAAGAGCGGAGTGACTCCATGAAAATCGGGATTGTAGCCAATTTATCCAAGCCGGCGGCGGCGGCAACGCTGGCCGCGCTGGCAGCGGCGGCGCGCGAGCTGCGCGTGAGTTTTGTGGTGGGCGATCCGGAGGTGCGGCGTCATCTGCCGCAGGCCAAGTTGGTGGCGCCGGCGCGCTTCGGCAAGGCGGTGGATGTGCTGCTCTCGTTGGGGGGAGATGGCACGGTGCTGCAGGCGGTGCGGGCGCTCAACGGCGCCAGCGCGCCGATCTTGGGCATCAATTTGGGAAATCTGGGATTTTTGACCAGCGTGCCGGATGCGCAGGCCATTGCGGCGCTGCGGGCGATTGTGTCCGGCGCGCACGAGGTGGTGGGCTACCCGCTGCTGGAGGCGCGGTTGCTGCGGGGGCCGCGCCGCCGTTTGGTGGCCAAGGCGCGGGCGCTGAATGATATTGTCATGGGCTGGGGAACATCGCCGCGGGTGACGATGATCGAGGTGGAAGTGGATCACCAGCCGGTGACGTCGTTCGTGTGCGACGGGCTGATTGTGGCCACGCCCATTGGCAGCACGGGCCACGCGCTCTCCGCCGGCGGGCCGATTCTGCACCGCGAAACACCGGCGCTGGTGCTGGAGCCGATTTGCCCACACACGCTCAGCAACCGGCCCGTGGTGCTGCCCAACGACCGCCTGGTTTCGCTGCGCGTGGCGGATGTGCGCAAAAAACTGCTGCTCTCGGTGGATGGACAGTCGTCCGGCTGGCTGGAATATGGCGACGTGCTGGAAATCCGCCAGTCGCCGGATGTGGTGCGCTTTGTGCATTTGCCGGGCTACTCGTGGTTCAAGCTGCTTTCGCAAAAGCTCCACTGGCGCGGCTCCAGCGCGGACCCCAAATAGAGCGCGCCCCCTCCCCCCCGCGGGCGGCATTTTACCGTTTTTTATTCGCATTTTAGGCGTTGACCCGCCCGCGCCGAATGGGTAGCTTGGTTGACAGTGAATGGCGCGCTGATTGGGCGTTGTTCATTAGTTGCTCCGAGGAACGGCGGAATTTGGCAACGAAGAACGGAACCGAAAGGAGGCCGTTATGAGTCGAAAAGTGCCACGGCATATCGTTTGGATATGCTCGTTCCTCATCATATTTGCAGCGGGCGCCGCGGAATCCACCCCGGTGACCCCACCGGCGTTTCGCATGCCCTCGGCCAACACCCGGATGGCCAACATCACGTTTGTGATTTTTGACACGGAAACCACGGGCTTCAGCCCGGCCAAGGACCGCATTGTGGAAATTGGCGTGGTCAAGGTGCGCGACGGCAAGGTGCTGGGCGAAAAATCCTGGCTCATCAATCCGCAGCGCTACATTCCCTACTACGTGCAAAACGTGCACAACATCAGCAGCGACATGGTCAAGGATTGCCCCACGTTTGCCGAGGTTTATCCCGAGTTTCTGAAGTTCATTGATGGCGCGGTGCTGATTGCCCACAACGCGCCGTTTGACATCCGCTTCATTGCCGCCGAAGCCGAGCGCAACCACATGCCCGCGCCGAAGAACGCCGTGCTCGACAGCCTGACGCTCTTCCGCAATTGGTACCCCAACCTGCCCTCGCACCGCGTTGAGGATTTGATCAACTTCTTCGATATTTCGACCGACGGCCTGCAAGCCCACCGCGCGACGGACGACTCGCTGTTCGTCTATTACGCCATTCAAAAGGAGATGGAACGCCGCAGCGCCGAACCGCGGTTCCAAGAATTGCTCCAGAGCGCGGGCAACGCGCTGCGCTTCACCGGCAACTGAATGTCGGTCCCGTGACCGCCCCCCTCCGCTTGGGCGCTCTGCTGACCATTCTGCTGGCCACGCTGGCCGTTTTGTGGCTGGTGGCCGATGCCCTTTATGCGCGGCACATTCGCGCCGGCGCCCAAGCGCCCAATGCCCCCCACGCGCCCGCCACGCCGTTTTTGCTAAATCCGACGGGAACCCCCGCCCTGCTGCTGATCCATGGCTTTGCCGATGGCCCCGCGGTCTATGCGAAGCTGGCGCCACCACTGGCGGAAGCCGGCTTCGCGGTGCGCGCCCTGCGGCTGCCGGGCTCCGGCGTGCCGCCCACCGGCATGAAGGGAATCACGCTGGCCGACTGGCGGCAGGCGATTGACGGCGAAATTGCCGACCTCCGTGCCGCGGAACCCGCCCGCCCCGTCTGGCTGGTGGGCCACTCGCTGGGCGGCGCGCTGGCCTTTGATGCCGCGCTGCGCCCGGCTAATTCGGTGGCGGGGCTGGTGATGATTGCGCCGCTGGTCGAGGTCTCCCGCGCCCGCTCGCCCGTGCTGGCCCCCGAAACATGGTTCAACCTGCTGGATCACCTGCTGATTTTCACAGACGCCATTGCCTCGCGCCTGCCCAAAGACCTCCACGATCCCGACGCGCGCGCGACGTATCAAACGGACCGGTTTATCCACCGCGATATGTACCGCGCGCTGTTTGCCGCCACCGATGCAATCCGCCCGCGCGCCGCCGAATGGCACGGTCCGCTGGTCATGGCCATTGCCGCCAACGACCAAATTGTAGATTCGTCCGCCTCGCGCTTTTTCTTTGCCGCCACCAACGCCGCGCCCTCTGCGCTGGCGGAATATCACGCCGCGGGCCATGTGCTGCCCTTGGACTACGGCCACGACAAACTGGCCGCCAAAATCATCCGGTTCATTCAGGAGGCCCCCATGCCTGCACCCCCGCCCCCCGTTGAGCTGGCCACGTTTGCCGGCGGCTGCTTCTGGTGCATTGAAGAAATCTTCCGCCAGCAACCGGGGGTGCGCCGCGTGACCTCCGGCTATACCGGCGGTGAAACAACGAACCCAACCTACCGCGACGTCTGCTCCGGCGAGACCGGCCATGCCGAAGCCGTGCAAATCGAATTTGACCCTGCGCAGACCAGTTACGCCGCGCTGCTGGACTTGTTTCTGCGCGCGCACGATCCCACGCAGCTCAACCGCCAAGGGGCAGACGTGGGCACGCAATATCGGTCGGCCATTTTCACCCACGGCCCCGCGCAGGCGGAGGCCGCGCGAGCGGCGCTGGCCGCGGCCAATGCCTCCGGCCAGTTTACCGGGCCCATCGTCACCCAAATCGAGCCCGCCGGGCCGTTTTATCCCGCCGAGGCGGATCATCAGGAATACTATTTGCGCAACAAGAGCGCCCCGTATTGCCGGATGGTCATCCGGCCCAAGCTCAACACGTTGGGCCTGCAACAGTAGGCCAGCGGGAGCCGGCGCCCCCCCCCCCCCCGCGGGGGGCGATGCCGCAAGGTGGGCGATATTTTAGGTTTTGTGAAAACGGTTTATCGTTTTTATTCATTTCGGGCTTGCGCTGGGAGGGGGCGCCTGCAAAAGATATGCGCACTATGTCGTCACGTCGTTGCAGGATTGCGGTTGGCGCCGATCACGGCGGCTTTGAAATGAAGTCGCAACTGGCGGCTTGGCTCAAGGAACAGGGCCATAATGTGACGGACGTGGGCACGCATTCAAAGGACGCGGTGGACTACCCGGTTTTTGCGGCGGCGGTGGCGCGGGCGGTGGCGGCGGGGCGGTGCGATCTGGGGATCATGGTGGATGGCGCGGGCATTGGATCGGCCATGACGGCCAACAAAATCCCCGGTGTGCGGGCGGCGGCGTGCTACAACGAGGCGCTGGCGAAAAATTCGCGGCAGCACAACGGGGCGAATGTGCTGACGCTTGGCTCGGGACAAATCAATTTGGAACAGGCGAAGGCCATTGCGGCGATGTTTATCGCCACTGACTGCACCGAAGAGAGGCACCTGCGGCGCGTTCAGATGATCAAGGACCTCGAAAGCGGCCGGGCGGGCACCCCGATCATGGCGGCTATAAAGGAGATGAAATTGGACTTATCTGCACAAGACATCGCGCGCATCGCCGAGCGCGTACGGCAAATCGTCGGCGGGGGCGGCACAGCCAGCACCACGGATATGCCCAATCTGGCGCCGGCCCAACTGGCGCGGTTGATTGACCACACGCTGCTGAAACCGGAGGCCACGCAGGCGGAGATCAAGCAACTGTGCGAGGGCGCGCTGAAGCATAATTTCTACAGTTGCTGCGTGAACTCGGTGTGGGTGCGTTATGTGGCGCAAATCCTGCGCGGCTCGTCCGTGAAGGTGTGCGCGGTGGTGGGCTTCCCCCTGGGCGCGGCGCCGCCGGAAATCAAGGCGCTGGAGGCCCGCCGGGCCATCCGCGAAGGGGCCAAGGAAATTGACATGGTGATGAATGTCGGCCTGGCCAAGGCGGGTGACTGGGACGCGGTGACGCGCGACATCCGCGCGGTGTCCGAGGCCTGCAAGGATGGCGGTGCGCTCCTGAAGGTGATCTTGGAAACCTGCCTGCTGACCAAGGACGAAATCGTCAAGGCGTGCGAAGCCTCCATGAAGGCGCGTGCGGACTACGTGAAGACCTCGACCGGGTTCAACAAGGGCGGCGCCACGGCGGAAGATATTGCGCTGATGGCCCGCACCGTGGCGCCGAAGCGCCTGGGCGTGAAAGCGTCCGGCGGCGTGCGCTCGTATGCCGACGCGATGCTGATGATCCGCAACGGGGCCACGCGCGTGGGCTCGTCGAACAGTGTAAAAATGATGGAAGAAGCCGCGGCGGCCTGCGGCGGAAAATAAAAAGGAGCTCCCATGGCTGAATTAAGGACCTACATATTCATTGATAGCCTGCAGCCGCAGTTTGCCTCGTTCTTGGCTACCGTGGCGCGCGGCTATCTGCCGGTGGCTGGCCAAGCCGCGCTGTTCGTGGAAATTTCCCCGGGCATCGCCATCAACCAGGTGACCGACGTGGCGCTGAAGTCCACGCGCGTGACCCCCGGCATGCAGATTGTCGAGCGCCTCTACGGCATGCTCGAAATCCACTCCGACTCGCAGGCGGATGTCCGCCAGGCGGGCGCGGCGATCCTGAAAGACCTCGATCTTTCCGAAGACCAGCGCATCAAGCCCAAGGTCTATTCGTCGCAAGTGATCCGGAACATTGATGACCACCAGACCATGCTGATCAACCGCATGCGCCATGGGAACATGATTACCCGCGGGCAGTCGCTGTTCATCATGGAAGTCGCGCCGGCGGGCTATGCCGCGCTGGCGGCCAACGAGGCCGAAAAAGCGGCAAACATCAACGTGCTGGAAGTGATTACGTTCGGCAGCTTTGGCCGGATCTGGCTGGGCGGTGAAGAGCGCGACATTGACGTGGCCTACCGGGCCGCGGAAGCCGCGATTGAAGCCGTCAGCGGGCGGGCCGAAGGCGCCGGCGGGCGTTCCTGATTTTAGAAAAAAACAACAACAATAAGAGGTACTAACATGGCAGATGCATTAGGCATGATTGAAACCCGTTCCTTCCCCGCCACCGTGGAGGCCGCGGACGCAATGGTCAAGGCCGCCAAGGTCGAATTGGTCGCGTATGAGCGCACCGGCGGAGGCTTCACCTCCGTGATCGTGCGCGGCGACGTCGCCGCCGTCAAGGCAGCGTGCGATGCCGGCCAAATCGCCGCCGGGCGCGTCGGCGAAGTGGTCGCTGTCCACGTGATTGCCCGCCCCCACGCCAACGTGGATGCGGTGCTGCCCCTCGGCCGCGTGGCCACCAAGCCGGCGAAGTAATTCGCGACCGGCCAACGGCTGGAGCCGCCCGCCCCGCGCGGGCGGCTTCCGCCCACCCTTTTTTGTTCGTTTGCAGTTCGTATCGTTCCCGGAGGCAGCATGAATCTCGGCAAAGTGGTCGGCACCGTCGTTTCAACCCGCAAGGAGTCCGTCTTGGATGGCATCCGCTTTCTGCTGGTGCGGCTGGTGGATACCGATGGCAAGGAAACCTCCTCATTCGTGGTCGCGGCCGATGCCATGGGCGCCGGCCCCGGCGAAATGGTGCTGACGGCCGCCGGTTCCTCCGCGCGCCAAACCACCATGACCCAGAACAAGCCGGTGGACAACGTCATCATGGCGATTGTGGACACCTGGGAAGTCAACGGCGTCACCAAATACACCAAGTAAAACCGGATTGCCGTGCGGCAGCCACTTTCGTTTTGTAACTTACGGGAGAAGCCATGAAACTTAGCGACCAAGACATCGAAGCCATTGCCCGTCGAATTGCCGGCGACCTGCGCGGCTCCCCCGCTCCGGCCGCTGCGGCCCCCGCCGCTGCACCAGCGCCCGCCGCGTTCGCCGATGGCGCCATGGGCGTCTTCCGCACTGTGGATGAAGCCGTGGCCGCCGCCAAGGCCGCGTTCCCCGTTTTTTCCAGTTTGTGCCTCTCCAAGCGTGGCGAAATTATCGCCAGTATCCGCGCGGTCATGCGCGAGAATGCCACCGCGCTGGCTAAGGCCGCATTTGACGAAACCGGCTACGGCCGCTTCGAGGATAAAATCCAGAAAAACCAGCTTGTTATCGAAAAAACTCCCGGCACTGAAGATCTGCTGCCCTCCGCTTGGACCGGCGACCACGGGTTGACGCTGATGGAGCCCGCGCCGTTCGGCATCATTGGCGCCATCACCCCCACCACCAATCCCACGTCCACCATCATTTGCAATGCCATCGGCATGTTGGCCGCGGGCAACGTTGTAGTGTTCAATGTGCACCCCTCCGCCCGGCAATGCTCCATCCAGACGGTGGCGCTGCTCAACAAAGCCATCACGGCCGCCGGTGGGCCACCCAACGCCGTGGTGTGCGTGGGTGAATCATCCATCGAATCCGCCGGGCAACTGATGAAGCACCCCGGCATTCGCGTGCTGGTGGTCACCGGCGGCGGCGGCGTGGTCAAGGCCGCCATGGCCAGCGGCAAGCGCGCCCTTTGCGCCGGCCCCGGCAATCCGCCGGTGGTGGTGGACGAAACCGCCGATATCGAAAAGGCGGCCTCCGACATCGTCTATGGCGCCTCGTTCGACAACAACATGATTTGCGTCGAGGAAAAAGAAACCGTGGTGGTGGCGTCCGTCGCGGACAAACTCATTCAGGCTATGCTGCGGAATAACGCGGTGTTGATTGACAAATCCAAAATCGCGGCCATGGAACAAACTATTTTCACCAAGATGGCCGGCCCGCGCGGCCATGCGGAAATCAACCGCAAATGGATTGGCCAAAATGCGGACAAGATTCTGGCGGCCATGGGCATTTCCGCCCCGGCCACCACGCGCCTGGCCATTGTGGAATTGCCGGAAGACCACCCGCTGTTCTGGACCGAGCAAATGATGCCCGTCATGCCCATTTGCCGCGTGCCGAACGTGGACTACGCCATTGACATCGCCCTGCAAATGGAAGGCCACAATTATCACACCGCGCTGATGCACTCGCGCAACATTGACAAGCTCTCGAAGATGGCGCGCCAGTGCAATTGCTCCATTTTCGTCAAGAACGGTCGCTCGCAGGCGGGCCTCGGCTTCGGCGGCGAAGGCTACACCTCGTTCACCATCGCCTCCCCCACCGGCGAAGGCCTCACCACGCCGCGCAGCTTCTCCCGCCTGCGCCGCTGCGCATTGATTGACCACTTCCGCATCGTCTAACCCGTCATGACCGCCCGCTCAACTTTGTAACCATGGATTTTTCGCCCGTCACCCGCCCCGAATGAAACCCCATCCCGCATTTGCCGTCATTGAATTCAATAGCGTGCCGGTCGGCTTGTTCGCCGCCGACGCACTGCTGAAAAAATCACCGATCTCCCTGATCCGTTCCGGCACCATCGGCGCCGGACGGTTCCTGATTCTGCTGGCCGGCACCACGGCCTCCGTGGCCGAAGCCCACGAGGAAGCCCTCTTCCACGGCGGCCTGCAAGTGGCCGATGACGTCTTTTTGCCGGACATCCACCCCGCCCTCTATGACGGCATTCTGGGCAACGTGCGCAACGTGGGCGACGGCCCCGTGCTGGTGCTGGAAACCCCGACGGTCTCCTGCAACATTCAGGCCGTCGAGCGCGCCATGAAGGGCGTGCCGGTGGATTTGCTGGAGTTCCGCGCGGGCGACCCGCGCATGGATGGCCGCGGGTTGGCCATTCTGCAGGGCGATCTCTACGACATTGAAGCCGCGCAGGAAATTGCGCTGGCCACGCTGGAAACCCGCGGCATCCCCGCCCAGCATCGCATCCTCACCGCGCCGCACGATGCCCTCCTTGCGCAACTGTCCGTCTCCACCCGCTTCGATTTGTCCAAGCCCCTCGCCCTGGAGGGAGAAACCGCATCCTGACGCGCCGAGGTACGCCTATGCTGATTGGAAAAGTCATTGGAACCGTGGTCTCCACCCAAGTCTATGAAGGCTTGGCCGGCGTCCCCATGCTGCTGGTGCAACCGCTGACCAAGGAAGGCGTGGCCAAGGGCGAGCCCATTGTGTGCGCCGACGGCACCCGCATGGCCGGCCCCGGCGAAACCGTCTATTACGAAGGCGGGCGCGAAGCGGCCATGACCCTCAACCCGTGGTTTGTGCCAGTGGATCATGCCATCGTGGGCATTGTGGATGGGGTGGATGCGCCCAACTGGAAAGGCGGCCCGACGTGATCATCGGCAAAGTCATCGGCAACCTCCACTCCACCATCAACCACCCGTTTTACGACGGTAAAAAAATCCTCGTGGTGGAACGCATTGAAACGGATGGCAAGCCCGCCGCCGGCTATCTGGTGGCGTTGGACCGCGCCGGCGCCGGCCCTGGCGAAACCGTCTTGATTCTGGATGAAGGCAACGGCGCGCGGCAGGTGTTTGAATCTGCCGATGGCCCCGTCCGTAGCGTCATTGTGGGCATCGTGGACGAAATCGCCACCACCCCCGCCTGAACCCACCCGCCCCCTAGCCCCCCGCCCGCGGCCACTGTATGCAGCGGGTTATTTCTCAAATACTGCCCGAGGCAACCCACTTTGTCGGATTATGGATTGCAAAGTGCCACGCTTGACTTCGCGGTGCAACGGGATTGGAACAGTACGCGTTTGGGCACCGATGTGCTTTTGCATTACGGCGTGACTGCCGCGTTGCCGAACAAGAACGAATCCCTCCCGCTCCAACAACCGACACAGTGCTTCGCCAGAAAAAATCCTGAGGCTAGGCATAAGCAGCCTCGAAGCGAGTGACGAACACCTCCTCACGCAGGCGTTCTTTTATCTCGGCTTCGCTGGCACATTCCAGAAAAAGCTCCACGGCTTCGCGTAGATTGGCCAGTGCCTCTTCCACCGAATCTCCCTGACTGGCCACATCCAACTCAGGGCACAAGGCGGTATAGCCACTGGCTTCTTTTTCTAAAAGAGCTGTAAATGTCATGCGCTTCATGCCGGTAACCTACGCCCGCTTCCCTTAATGGACAAGATGAAAACCGGCTGGACAGGATTGGCATACGCTGAAAGTGGCAAAACCATTCGCGACAAAAGCATCTGGTGCTACCCAAAAAAGTTCGAGTTTGGGTGCGCCGGGGTTGGACATTTCCGGGCAAATGTTGGATAGTTGAAAGAACGACCATGAGCATCGGATTCGCCCCCGCGGGCAGAAAGTGAGCACACCATGAAAGCCATCCTCATCATCCTGGATTCCGTCGGCATCGGCGCCGCGCCCGACGCGGCCGAATACGGCGATGCCGGCTCCGCCACCCTCCCCCACCTGGCCGCTGCCGTAGGCGGCGTCAACCTGCCCACCATGCAGAAAATGGGCTTGGGCAACATTCCTCCGTTGCTGCACCACCGTCCGCCATTGACGATTGCCGGTGTGCCGCCCGTCGAAAAACCCATTGCCTCCTATGGCGCCATGCGCGAGATGTCCGATGGCAAAGACACCATCACCGGCCACTGGGAAATTGCCGGCCTCGAAGTGGATCCCGGCTTCCACAACTTCCCGTTTGAAAATTCTTTCCCGCCCGATTTGATTGCCGCGTTTGAAAAGGAAACCGGCCGCAAATTGATCGGCAACAAGGCCGCCAGCGGTACGGAAATCATCAAGGAACTCGGCGAGGAACACCTGCAAACCGGCGCGCTGATTTGCTACACCTCGGCCGACAGCGTCTTCCAGATTGCCGCGCACGAGGAAATCGTGCCGGTTCCCGAACTCTATCGCTATTGTGAAATTGCCCGCCGCCTGTGCGACCCGCTGCGCGTGGGCCGCGTCATCGCGCGCCCGTTCATTGGGCAGCCCGGCTCATTCAAGCGCACGGAAAACCGCAAGGATTTTGCCTATCTTCCCGACGAAAAGACCATTCTGGAACGCCTGACCGAAAAAGGCATTCCGGTCTATGCCGTCGGCAAAATCGAGGACATCTACGCCCATCGCGGCATCACCGAATCCGTCCACACTGGCAACAACGCCGACTCGCAGGCGTTGGTTGAAAAATGGACCAAGGAAAAAGATAACGGCCTGATCATCGCCAACTTCATTGACTACGACATGCTCTACGGCCACCGCCGCGACGCGAAGGGCTACGCCGACAGCCTCGAAAAAACCGACCAGTGGCTGGCGAATTATCTGCCCCTGCTTGGCGCTGACGACATGCTCATCGTCACTGCCGATCACGGCAACGACCCCACCTTTCAAGGCACGGACCACACCCGCGAGTATGTGCCGCTGCTGGTGTATCAGCCCGGCGAACCAGTCGAGAATCTGGGCGTGCGCAAGGGGTTTTACGACATTGCCCAATCCCTCGCGCGTTATTTCTCCATTCCGGCGCTGCCGCGGGGCGCTTCGTTCGTCTGAAGCAACTCCCGTCGAATGGCCGGTCGCGTTTCCCGCGGCCGGCTCTTTTTGTGACCGCGCGGCGGCGCTTATTCAGACGCTTCCGCCAGTTGGCGAATGCGGCTCATCACGAGCGCGCCAACGGCTTCGTAGGCGCCCTTGCCGGGCATGGCGGCAAGGATTTCATCCGGCTGGATGGCCGGGCCCAAGCGCGCGGTAATGCGGGCAGGCCGGAACTTGCTGGCACCTTTTGGGAAGGCTGCAAACGTGCCGGAGATATACAGCGGCACCACCGGCACCGCAGCCTTGGCAATCAAAAATCCAATGCCACCCTTGGCCTCGCGCATTTGGCCATCGGGCGAGCGGGTGCCCTCGGGAAAAAGGCCAATCACCCGGTTTTCCTTGAGCATGGCCAGCGCCTTTTTCAGCGCGCCCAGATCGCCGCGGGTGCGGTCCAACGGAATCACCCCCACGCGCGGAAAAAACCAGCGCGCCATGGCGTTGGAATACAGCGTATCGCGCGCCATGAAATGCACAATGCGCCGCGCGCTGCAGGCCGCCATCACCGGCGGGTCGAGATAGCTGCAATGGTTGGCGGCAATCACCGCCCCGCCTTTGGCCGGCACATACTGCCGCCCAGTCACCCGTAGCCGAAATTTGATGCGCAGCGCCAGGGCCACGAAATCCCGAGCAACCCAGAACAAGGGCTTTTGAAAGACCCCTTCGCGCATGGAATCAGGAGCCGACCACGCCGGCCTGCTTGAGGTCGGCCACAATCGTGTCCACCACCTGCTCGATGGTCATGCCGGTGCTATTGATGATTTTGGCGCCCAGCGCAATTTGCAGCGGCGCGGTGGCGCGGCTGGAATCCTTCTGGTCACGGCGCTTCAGCGAAGACAGCACGGCAGCCACGTCATCGGTGCCCTCCGCCTGCTTGATTTCCGCCGCGCGGCGACGGGCGCGCTCTTCGGGATCCGCATCGAGGTAATATTTGAAAGGCGTATCAGGAAACACCACGGTGCCGATGTCGCGCCCTTCCATCACGAGATTGCCAAACTTGGTCATCAGGCGCAGTTTGGCCACAATATACACCCGCACCACCTGCTGCGCGGCGATGTCCGCCACGCGCTCGCGGACGGGCTCCGCGCGGATTTCCTGGCCGGGGTCCTCGCCATCAATCAGGTAGCCTACGGCGTTGTCGCGCAGGACCAGTTCCATGTTCATCCGGATCAGCAGGTCGGTCACGGCCTGCGTGTCCTTGACATCAATGCCTTCCTTCACGCACTTCCACGTGATGCCACGGTACAGCGCGCCGGAATCCACATAAATGAACCCCACGGCCTGCGCCGTGCGCCGCGAGACGGTTGATTTCCCGGACGCCGAGGGGCCGTCCACTGCCACAATGATGCTTTGCTTATTCAACTTTCACTCCCAGTTTCGCGAGTTGCTCCCAAAATTCCGGATACGACGTATCCACACAAGCCACATTGGCAATCGTGACGGGCTGATCCGCAAAAATGGCCAGGATGGACATGCTCATGGCGATGCGGTGATCGCCATAGCTGCGGACGCTCTTGATGGGCGAGACCTTGGTGGGGCCTTCGATGATCATCCCATCTTCCTGCTCGGTGGCATGCGCGCCGAGGTTGGTCAGATTTTCGACCATCACCGCCACGCGGTCGGACTCCTTCACACGGAGTTCGCCGGCATCGCGAATGACGGTTCGGCCCTTCGCCAGAGCGCCCAATACGGCCACCAGCGGCAGTTCGTCAATTAGATTGGGGATTTCCGCGCCGCCGACCTCGGTGCCCTTGAGTTCCGCGCCATACACCGTGACATTGCCATACACTTCCGGATCGGTCGGCGCCGAGGTACGCTCGATTTCCACCCGCGCGCCCATGCGCCGCAGCACATCCAGCAGCGCGGTGCGCCGCAGGTTCAGGCCGATGCCCTCCGCGCGCACGGTAATCCCCGGAATGGCCGCCGCCGCTGCCAGCCAGTAGGCCGCCGACGAAAAATCACCCGGCACCACGTAGGGGCGCGCCAGAAACTTGGGCCCTTTCGGCCCGTAGCCATCCACGGAAATCCGCTGGCCTTCCACGCGAATCGGCGCGCCCACCGCGCGCAGCATCCGCTCCGTATGGTCGCGGGTGGGGATGGGTTCCACCACCGTGGTGCTGCCGTTGGCATACAGCCCCGCCAAAATGCAGCAACTCTTGACCTGCGCGGAAGCCGTCGGCAGGCAGTATTCAATACCGTGCAGGTTGCCGCCATGGATCGTCATCGGCGCGGTGCCTTGCGGCGTCAGCTCCACCGTGGCGCCCATGAGTTCCAGCGGCTCCTTGATGCGCCGCATGGGCCGCCCGCTCAGCGAGGCATCCCCCGTGAGCGTCACGGTAATCGGCGAGCCGGCGCACAGCCCGGCCAGCAACCGCATTCCGGTGCCCGAGTTGCCCACATCCAACGGCCCGACGGGCTCAATCATCTTGCCCCCGGTGCCCTGAATGACCAGCACACCCTCTTCATCCACCCACGAACGCGCCCCGAAGGATTCCATCGCCTTGAGGGTGTTCAGGCAATCCTCCGCCTGTAAAAATCCACGAATTTCCGATGTGCCCGACGAGATGCCTGCCAGCAGCGCCGTGCGGTGGGAAATGCTCTTGTCGCCCGGCACCCGCACCACCCCGCCGTCGAAGCCGCCGGGATAAACGATTTTGGTTTGTTTTGGAATGGCCATGTTTTGTTGTGTAGTTGTCTGGTTTTTATGCAGGCGCGGCTTACCGGCCACGCCCCTTTAATAGTTCGGCGCGGGCCACGCGCGCCCGCTCCAAAAAAGCCGCCACGTCGCCAAAGCGACCGGCTTGAAGATCATCATATACCTGCTCGACCTCGATTTTGAAAGCCCGCAATTCCTCGGCCACCGCCGCGGCGTTGGTCAGCAAAATATCGTGCCACATGTCAATGGACCCTGACGCCACGCGGGTGGAGTCATAGAAGCCGGTGCCACAGAAAGCGCCCACCTGCTCCGCGCAGTCGCGGCCGATGGCCTTGGCCAGCGCGGCGGCGGCCACGTGCGGCAGGTGGCTGGTCCGCGCCAGCAACCGGTCGTGTTTATCGGGCTCCATCCGGCACGTACGCGCGCCCGCGGCCTGCCACAGCGCCGCCACGCGCGCCACCGCCGGCTCCGGCGCATCCAAATGGCTGCACAGCACCGTCAGCGCGTTGGCATACAAATCCGCCGATGCCGCCTGCAAACCCTGCTTCTCCGACCCCGCGATGGGGTGGCTTCCCACAAACGTCCCCGGCGGAAGCAGCCCGGCCATCTGACGGCAAATCCAGCTTTTGGTGCTGCCCACATCCGTCACGAGCATCCCCGGCTGCAGCAGCGGCGCCAGTTCGCCGGCAAACTCCACGCAGGAGCGAATCGGCACGCACAGCACGATCAGCGTCGTGCCCGCGATGGCCGCATCGGGATCGGCGTATGCCGCATCCACAATGCCCCGCGCCATGGCCTCCTGCCGGGTTTCCTCGCGCCGCGCGTACGCCACCAGCCGCCCCGCATACCCCCGCTTGCGCAGCGCCATCGCCAGCGATGCCCCCATCAATCCCAGCCCCACAATCGAAATGCCCGCTTCCTGCGTCATGCGCCCCTTAATGCAAATTACGCCCCACGGCCCGCGCCACCAACTCCAACGCCCCCAGCAGTTCCTTGAACCGTTTGGGGGTCAACGATTGCGCCCCATCCGACACCGCCTGCGCCGGATCCGGATGCACCTCAATAATCAGCCCATCCGCGCCTGCCGCCACCGCCGCCTTGGCCATGGGCGCCACCAAATCCCACTGCCCCACGCCGTGGCTGGGGTCCACCACCACCGGCAGGTGGCTCTCGCGCTTCAGCACCGGTACCGCGCTCAGATCCAGCGTATTGCGCGTGAACTTTTCGAACGTGCGGATACCGCGCTCGCACAGGATTACCTCCGGATTGCCGGCGCTCACCACATACTCCGCGCTCATCAGCAGCTCTTCCAGCGTATTCGCCAGCCCGCGCTTGAGCATCACCGGCTTGCCGCAGCGCCCCACCGCCTTCAGCAAATTGAAGTTCTGCATGTTGCGCGCCCCCACCTGGATAATATCCGCAAACTCGCCCACCATTTCCACATCGCGCGGGTCCATGACCTCGGTAATCACCGGCAGCCCCACCACCGCCCGTTCCTCGGCCAGATAGCGCAACCCCTCCACCCCCAGCCCTTGGAACGCATAGGGCGACGTCCGCGGCTTGAACGCCCCCCCCCGCATCATGTGCGCCCCCGCCCCCTTCAGGAACGCCCCCAGCGATAAAATCATCTCGCGGCTCTCCACCGCACACGGCCCCGCCATCACCACCACCCCCGTCCCGCCGATGCTCAACCCCCGGTCCCCGTGCCGCGCCGGCGGGATTTTGATGACGGTTTTCTCCGGATGGAACTCCGTGCTGACCCGCTTGTATGGCTTCAGCACCGGCAGCACCTTGTCCACGCCCGGCATCAGGGCCAACGTCGCCTCGTGATCGCGCGCCGCGTCGCCGATCAAGCCAATCACGGTCACTTCCGTGCCGGGGCTCACATGCGCCTTTAGCCCCCACTCGGCCACGGCTGCCGTCAGCGCTTCAACCTCGGCCTCCGTGGCCCCTTTTTTCATTACGACAATCATACACCACTCAATAAAATCCTCTTGGGCGCCGCCTGCCGGCCGCCCAGTATTTGGAAGCCCAACACTACTCCCCCAACGGCCCCTTGACCAACCCAAAAAACACCCCCCTCGCCAATACTTTTCCACACCGTGGAAAAATCAGCCCAACTTTTTCCACAGTGTGGAAAAATCGCCTCAAAGTTGTTCCATTGTGTGGAAAAGTGGGGTCAAAGTTGTTCCATTGCGTGGAAAAAACAGGGCGTCAACACGTGAATTTTTCCACAGTGTGGAAATTTTTTTTCCACAGCGTGGAAAACCTACCGCCGCAAGGCGGCGGAGAGGTCAGGAAACAGCCACCGAACCAAGCAAGAAAACAGGAAATAACAGGAAAACAGGAAAGGGGCATGGAAAGAAAATAGGACGAACGGGACGGCTGGGACTAATTTTTTGCCGCCCCTGAACCCTGAACTCTGAACCCTGAACTCTTCAAAAGTGTCCGCGAGGGGTCGGTCGCGGCGCGCCAGTGCGGAAAAGATGCCGGTTGGTTTTGGCGCCACCAAAATCCGCAAGAAATCCTCCACCCCAAGCTTCAGCCGTGCCAAGGCCCCAAAAGGTTGATTTTTGCAGCCACCGCCCCCTGCCCTCTGCGCCGCGTTGCGGCGCAGCGGGGCGGCGGGGCTAGGCCAGCACGGCGAGGGCTTCAGCCAGCGCCGCAAGAAACTGCGCGTTCTCCTCCGCCTTGCCCACGCTGACGCGCACATAGTCCGGCAGGCCAAAGCCGGCCATCGGGCGCACAATCACTTTGCGCTTGGTGAGTTCCGCCGTCAGCTCGCCCGCCTTGGCAAAGGGGAACAAAATAAAGTTGGTGACGGATTCCACCGGGTCCAACCCCAACCGACGCATGCCGGCCATCAGTTGGGCGCGGCCTTCTTTCAACATCCGGCGCGAAGCCGCAAGATACTCGTCATCGTCCAGCGCCGCCAGCGCGGCGGCGAGGGCCATGGCGGTGACGTTGAATGGCTGGCGCACCTTGTTGAGCAGGTCAATGCCGTCGGGCTGCGCGATGCCGTAGCCCACGCGCAGCCCGGCAAGACCGTACGCCTTGGAAAACGTGCGCAGGGTGACCACCGGCTTTTTGCCGGCTTTGACGTGCTTGACGGTGTCCACATACATTTCCGGCTCGACCAATTCCATGTAGGCTTCGTCAAAGACCGTGACGACATGGTCCGGCACCTGCTCGATGAACCGGTCCACGGCCGCCTGATCCACCAGCGTGCCGGTGGGGTTGTTGGGATTGGCCACAATGACGAGCTTGGTCCGCGGGGTGATGGCGCGGAGCATGGCGTCGAGGTCGTGCGTCATGCCCTGCATGGGCGCTTCGATGCACTGGCAGCGGTAGAGCGCGGCCACGAGCTTATAGACCACGAACGAGCGGGCAGAACACACAAGGTTGTCACCTTCCTGCATGAAGGCGTGGGCCAGCAGAACAATGTGCTCGTTGGAGCCACAGCCCATCATGACCATGTTGTCGGCCACGCCGAACTTTTTGGCGATGGCCTGCCGCAAATAAAACGCGCCGCCGTCGGGATACAGATGCATGTGCGGGATGGCTTCACGCATGGCAGCCATGGCCCGCGGCGAGGGGCCCAGATTATTTTCGTTGGAGGCCAGCTTGACGATGCCCTCGATGCTGGGCAACCCCAGCTCGCGTGCCACTTCTTCCAGTGGACGGCCCGGCTGGTACGGGCGTTGGTTGGCGATCCAGGAATTGGCAATGGGGGTGAACAGGCTCATGCTTCGGTCTCCTCGTCTTCGCCGCCAATGATTTCATCGGCGGACATATCGTCGCGCGCGAAGGTGTCTTCTTCCTCGTCGGAGACCGTGCCTATGGCTTCATCGGCGCTGGGGGTCTCCGGCGCTTCGGCTTCGATGGCCGGCAACTTCAACTGGTTGGGGTCTTCCGGCGGCGGCTCCGCGGCGGCCTGCGGCGCACGGGCGCGCGCCTGGGCGGCTTCCATCCGGCGCAGCTCATCGGTGCCGGGCAGATCCGCGAGGCTTTTCAGGCCGAAGTGCTCCATGAACTTCTGGGTGGTGCCGAACATCCACGGGCGGCCGGGCAATTCGCTGCGGCCCACCACGCGCACCAATTGCATTTCCAGCAGGTTGCGCAAAATGGCATCCACCGCCACGCCGCGCACGGCTTCGATTTCCGAGCGCACGCAGGGCTGGCGGTAGGCAATGATGGCCAGCGTTTCCAGCGCCGGCAGCGAGAGCCGCGCGCCGCGCCCTTTTTGCAGCATCACGCGCAACCATGGGCCGCAGTTGGCATCATTTTCCAGCTTCCAGCCGCCGGCCACTTCCGTCACGTGGAAACCCACCTTGCGGTCGCGCAGGTCGCGGGAGAGCTCGTCCACAGCCTCGCGGATGAGGGCCTCGCCGGCCTTGGCGAAGTCGCTGGTGATCCCGCCGCGCCGTTCCGCGGTGGCTTGCAGCACGCGGCGGATTTCCGCCACGGTCAGCGGCTCCTTGCGCACAAAAAGCATGGCGCCGATGATTTGTTTCAGTTCGGGCAACACAAAATCGTTCATCCGTTCATTCCTTCCCACGCGGCTCCGGCGCGGCCTGGTCCACCACCGGCGGTACCAACTCCACCACGCCTTCGGCTCGCTCGATGAAAATCTCACCGTAGGTCTCGCGCTGCACGGCGCGCGCCTGGCTCAGGCGGATCAGCTCCAGCAGCGCCAAAAAGGTGCAGGCAATCTCCTGCCGCGAGCGCATGGCGGCAAACATGTCCGAGAGCGAAAAGCTCCGTTCTCGCGCCAGCCGGTCGCTCAACTGCTCGATCTTCTCGGCCACGGTGAAGTGCTCGGCAAAAATCTCGCGCAGCTCCTCGTTCTGGATTTTCTTGAGCGCGTCATTGAAGGCGCTGATCAAATCAAAGAGGCCCACATCGCGCAGGGCGAGGTCGGCCTCCTTGGTGAGCACGGCTTCGGCGCCGTCGCGCCAGAAAATATCCTCGCGCCGCGCCTCCAGCGATTCCAGATGCAGCGCTGCGTCCTTGAACTTTTTATATTCCACCAACTGGCGCACGAGGTCCCAGCGCGGGTCTTCCTCTTCCTCTTCCAGTTCGGGGCGCTCCTCCACTGGCAGCAGCATGCGGCTCTTGATCATCATCAGCGTGGCAGCCATCACCAGAAACTCTCCGGCGATGTTCAAATCCAGCATCTTCATCAGGTCCAGATACTGGACATATTGCGTGGTGATGCGCTCGATGGGGATGTTGTAGATGTCCAGCTCGTCCTTTTTGATCAGGTAGAGCAGCAGGTCCAGCGGCCCTTCAAACACGTCGAGGCGGACTTTGTATTCTTCCTGCGTCATGCGAATCCGCCTGCCTGCTCCGCGTTCCCAATCATTCCATCCGGCGGCTGCCGGGCTTACTCCAGCCCCACCGCGCGGCGCGCCCGCTGCAAGGTTTCGCGCGCCACTGCGCGCGCCTTGGCCGCCCCCGCTTGCAGCACATCCTCGACATAGCGCGGGTTGGCCGCCAGCTCCGCGCGCTTGGCGCGCATGGGGGCAAAAAAGGTCTCCAGCAAATCGGCCAGCTCTTTCTTGGCGGTGCCGTAGCCCATGCCGCCGGCGCGATAGCGCGCGGCCAGGTCGGCCTGCTGCGCTTCCGTGGCAAACAGCTTGTAGAGCCGGAAGACGTTGCAGGTGTCCGGATCCTTGGGCTCCTCCAGCGTTTTGCTGTCGGTGACGATGCTCATGATCCGCTTGCGCGTGGCTTTTGGGTCGCCAAAAATCTCGATGGTGTTGCCGTAGCTCTTGGACATTTTCTGGCCGTCGAGGCCCGGCACCACGGCCACGGCATCGGCAATCTGCGGTTCGGGGATGGTGAAGGTGTCGCCAAAGGCGAGATTGAACTTGATGGCGAGATCGCGCGTGACTTCCACGTGCTGTTTTTGGTCGCGCCCCACCGGCACCACGTTGGCCTGCACAATCAGGATGTCCGCCGCCATCAGCACCGGGTAGGCCAGCAGGCCGTGGTTGGGCGCGATGCCCTTGGCCAGTTTGTCCTTATACGAATGGCACCGCTCCAGCAGCGCCAGCGGGGTCACGTTCGAGAGCAGCCAGGCCAGCTCGTGCACCTCGGGCAAATCGCTTTGGCGGTAAAATGCGGTGCGCTCGGGATCGAGGCCACACGCCAGAAAATCCAGCGCCACATCGCGTACGCCCTCGCGCATGGCCGCGGCATCGGCCACGGTGGTCAGCGCGTGGTAGTCGGCAATGAACAAAAACGCCTCGCCGCGCTGCTGCAATTCGATGGCCGGCCGCATCATGCCGAAATAGTTGCCGATATGCAGTTTGCCCGACGGTTGAATGCCCGATAGAATTCTCATCACGCCACTCTGGTTCGTACCTCAAAAAATCCCGCGCATCCTACCCCCCGCCCCGCCCCGCGCAAAGCCAAAAGAACACCCCGCGCAGCATCGCGCGGGGGCTGTCTGGCCCCGTCTGCGGCAGCTATTCGGTGGTGGCGGAATGCTCGCCCGCGAGCGCGCCGCGCAGGGCGTGCCAGCAGAGAATCGCACATTTGACCCGCGCTGGATATTTCCAGATGCCTGCGAACGCCGCCAGTTTGCCCAACCGCGCAATGGCCGCGGGTGACTGTTCGTCGCCACGCACCACGGCATGGAAATCTTGGAACAGCCGCTCAAACTCGTCGCGCGAGTGGCCGATCACGGCATCCAGCAGCAGCGAGCCGGAAGCCTTGGAAATGGCGCAGCCCACGCCCTCGAACGCGCCGTCGCGGATGATGCCGTTTTCATCCACCTGCACGCGGATTTGGTAGCGGTCGCCGCAGAGGGGGTTATCGCCCGCGGCGGTGTGCGTGGCCTGCGGCAACGGCCCGAAATGCCGGGGCGTACGGCTGTGCTGCAAGATCAGCTCCTGATACAGATCGGCGGCGTCGCTCATCCGAGAATCTCCTGGGTGCGCCGGATGCCGGCCAGCAGCGCGGTGATGTCCTCCGGCGTGTTATAGACCGAGAACGACGCGCGTATCGTGGCGGGCAGCCCGAGGTAGTCCATCAGCGGCTGCGCGCAGTGGTGCCCCGCGCGCACGGCGATGCCATTGGTGCCGAGGATGGTGCCGGCATCGTGGGGGTGAATGCCCGCCAACTGGAAGGACACAATGCTGCGGCGGCGGCGCGGCCGCCCCACCAGCTCCACGCCCGGCAGCGCGGCAAGCTGCTCGATGGCGGCGGCCACCAGCGCCGCTTCGTGGGTGGCAATGCGTGGCAGTCCCAGCTCCTCCACCCACTGGATGGCCGCGCCCAGCCCCACCGCGGCGGCAATGGGCGGCGTGCCGGCCTCGAACTTGTAGGGCAAATCATTGTAGGTGGTGCGCTCATACGTCACCGCGCGGATCATATCGCCGCCGCCCTTGAAGGGGTTCATGGCTTCCAGCCGCTCGCGACGACCATACAGCACCCCCACCCCATTTGGCCCAAACAACTTGTGCCCCGAAAACGCCAGAAAATCGCAGCCCCACGCCTGCACATCCACCGGGCAGCACGCCATGGCCTGCGCGGCATCCACCAGCGTGGCGGCGCCCGCGGCGCGGGCCAAGGCCACCAATTCCGCCACCGGCGTTTCCGTGCCCAGCGCATTCGATACCGCCGTGAATGCGGCCAGCCGCGTGCGCGGGCCCAACGCTGCGCGGAAGTCCGTGGGGTCCACCTCGCCCGCCGGCGTGATGGGCACCACCTTCAGCACGATGCCGCGCCGCTCGCGCAGCAATTGCCACGGCACAATGTTGGCGTGATGCTCCAAGCCGGTGATCAAGATTTCGTCGCCCGCTTGCAGCGCGTTGCCGAACCCGTGCGCCACCAGATTGATGGCATCCGTGGTGCCGCTGGTGAAAATGACTTCCTCGCGCGCCGCCGCATTGATGAAACGCCGCACCTGCTCGCGCGCGTTTTCATAGGCGGCGGTGGCGGCTTCGCTCATGGGGTACAGCCCGCGGTGAATGTTGGCGGGTGTCTGGCGGTAATGGTTGGCTACGGCGTCAATCACGCAGTCGGGTTTCAGCGAGGACGACGCGCTGTCCAGATAGACCAGCGGCGCGCCGGCCTGCCGGTAGCAGGCAAACTCGCGGCGGATGGCCACCGGGTCCAGCGGTTGTGGAGCGGGCTTATTCATGGGCGGCAAAATACCGGTCGAGGGCTCCATCCAAATCGGCGCGCAGGCGGTCGTCGCCCTGCTGGAACATAATGTCCTCCACAAAGCCGCGCGCGAGCATGTGGCGCGCCTGCGCCTCGGGTATGCCGCGGCTTTGCAGATAAAACAGCTCCTGCGGGTTGATCTGGCCGATGGTTGCGCCGTGCGAACATTTGACATCGTCGTTGTCTATCAGCAGCTCCGGCTTGCTGAACATTTGCGCCTCGCGGCTCATCAGCAGCGCCTTGTTGAGCTGGTAGCCATCGGTGCCGGACGCGCCGGGAAACACCCGCACCGCGCCGTTGAACACACCGGCTGCTTTCCCCGCCAGAATACCCTTGTACACCTGCCGGCTACTGCAGTTGGGCTGGCGGTGCTCGATCAGCGTATGGAAATCCGCGTGCCGCTTGCCATCCAATGCGTAAAGCCCGTTCAGCTCGACCCGCGCGCCGGATTCCAGCAGCACGGCGGTCAGGTCGTGGCGTGCCAACGCCGCGCCCAGCCCGGCCTCCAGATGGGCCACGTGGGCATCGCGCTGCAGTTCCACGCGGCTGGTGGCCAACTGCCACGACTGTGTGTTCAGCAGTTGCGCCTGGCTAATGGCGAGATTCGATTCGGAATCAGCGCTGACCATCACCCGCGGCAAGTGCAGGCAGGCGGCATCGCTCAACGAGTAGGCCGTGATGACCACCCGCGCCTGCGAGTTGGCGCCCGCAAAAATGGCCACCCACGGCGCCAGCAGCGCGTGCGGGGTCAGGCTGGCATGGAGCAGCAGGATGTGCACCCGTCGCGCCAGTTGCGCATTGGCGGGGATCCGCACCAACACGCCGTCGTGTACAAACGCCGCGTGCAACAGCGCCGCCGGATGCGCCGCAACCGGCGTGGTTTCGGGGTTCTTGCCCAAATCGCCCAAGCGCGCCCACTCGAGCAAGCCGGACTCCAACGCCGGCGAAAGCTCTTGCTGCAATCGGCCATCCACCAGCACAATGTTCAGATCGTCCTCGTGCCACATTGGCAGGCGCGCAGGGTCCACGGCCACAGCGTCGCCCACCGGCGCAGCCGGTGTCTGGCCGGCCAGGAAGGAAATATCCGTGTATTTCCACTCCTCGACATGGCGCGTGGGCAAGCCACTTTGCTGCAGCCGGGCAAAGGCATCGTCACGGCGGCCCGCCAGCCAGGGCGGGTCCAGCACGCCGCCGCGCTGCGCATTGAACAGCGCCGCGTAGCCTTCGCCCAGCCCGACGAAACGGGTCTTCATGCGGTCTCCTTCAGCCAGTCATAGCCGCGGTTTTCCACCTCGTGCGCCAACTGGGCATCGCCGGAGCGCACGAGGCGTCCATCCATCATAATGTGCACAAACTGCGGCGTGATGTAGTTCAGCATGCGCTGGTAGTGCGTGATCATCAGCACCGCGCGGTGCGCCGCGTGGAGCCGGTTGACGCCCTCCGCCACGATGCGCAGCGAATCCACATCCAGCCCGGAGTCCGTTTCGTCCAGCACCGCCAGCGTGGGCTCCAGCACCGCCATTTGCAGGATTTCGTTGCGCTTCTTTTCGCCGCCGGAGAAATCGAGATTCACCGCGCGGTCGAGATAGGACGGGTCCAAATCAATCAGCGCCGCTTTTTCCACCAGCAATTCGCGGAACTCGAACGCATCGGCCTCCGGCTCCTTGCGGGCGCGGCGGATGGCGTTATAGGCCGCCAGCAGGAAGGTGACGTTGCTGACGCCCGCCACATCCACCGGGTACTGAAACGCGAGGAACACGCCCGCCTTGGCGCGCTCGTGCGGCTCCATCCCGAGCAAATCCTGCCATTCGCCGTTCACCTGGAAATGCACATCGCCACCGGTGACTTCGTAGTCCGGGTGACCCGCCAGAATCCGCGCCAGCGTACTTTTGCCGGAGCCGTTCGGCCCCATGATGGCGTGGATTTCGCCGGCGTTCACCGTCAGCGTGATGCCGTGCAAGATTTCCGGGCCGTCCTTGACGCGGGCCTTCAACTTTTTGATGCGCAACATGTCCTGCTCCTTATCCGATGCTGTGTTCCAGTTTCAGCTCCAGCATATTCACGGCCTCCACCATGTATTCCAGCGGCAGCGTCTTGAACACGTCCTTGCAAAAGCCATTGACCAGCAGCGACACCGCGGCCTCCGTGTCCAGCCCGCGCGACTGCAAATAAAAAAGCTGCTCCGCGCTGATCCGGGAGGTGGTCGCCTCGTGCTCCACGATGGCGCTCGGGTTGCTCACCTCCAAATACGGGAAGGTGTTGGCCGCCGCCTTGTCGCCCACCAGCATGGAGTCGCACTGCGAATAGTTGCGCGCGTTCTCCGCGCCCGGCGCAATCCGCACCAACCCGCGGTAGCTGTTCTTCGACTGGTCGCAGGAAATCCCCTTGGCCACGATGGTGCTGCGCGTGTTTTTGCCGATGTGAATCATCTTCGTGCCGGTGTCCGCCTGCATCTGGTTGTTTGTCAGTGCCACCGAATAAAACTCGCCCACGGAATCGTCGCCCAGCAACACCACGCTGGGGTATTTCCAGGTGATGGCAGCGCCCGCCTCCACCTGCGTCCAGGAAATCTTGGAGCGTTTGCCGGCGCACCGCCCGCGCTTGACCACAAAGTTGTAGATGCCGCCGCGTCCCGCCGCATCGCCCCCATACCAGTTTTGCACCGTGGAATATTTGATGGTGGCGTCGTCCAGCGCAATCAGCTCGACAATCGCGGCGTGGAGCTGGTTTTCGGGCCGCGCCGGCGCTGTGCAGCCTTCCACGTAGGACACCTCCGCGCCGACATCGGCAATGATTAGCGTGCGCTCGAACTGCCCCGTTTCGCGCGCGTTGATGCGGAAATAGGTCGAGAGGTCAATCGGGCATTTGACGCCCTTGGGGATGTACACAAACGAGCCGTCGGAAAACACCGCCGAGTTGAGCGCGGCGTAAAAGTTGTCGGTCGGCGGCACAACGCTGCCCAGATATTTCTGCACCAGTTCCGGATGGTTGCGCGCCGCCTCGGAGAACGAGCAGAAAATGATGCCGTGCTCCGCCAGCATTTTCTGGTGGGTGGTGCCGACGGATACGCTGTCAAACACCGCATCCACCGCCACGCCCGTCAGCCGCTCTTGTTCGCGCAGCGGAATGCCCAGCCGCTGGAATGTACGCACCAGAATCGGGTCCACCTCGCCGGCCTCATTGACCGGCCGCGCCATGGATTTGGGCGCGGAAAAGTAGCGGATGTCCTGAAAATCAATTGGCGGGAACTCCACCGCCGCCCATGTGGGCGCGGGCTGTTGCGCCCACCAACGGTAGGCCTTGAGGCGGAACTCGAGCAGATAATCCGGCTCGCCCTTGCGCTGGGAAATCGCCCGGACAATGTCCTCGTTCAGGCCCTTGGGGAAGGTGTCCTGCTCAATGACCGTCTCGAAGCCGTATTTATACTCGCGGCCGCGCTGCTGGAGCTGCTCGGTTTGTATCTTGTTCGCCATGGTTTTAGTTCCGGTGGTTCACGCCAATGTAGGCCCGCGGAGGCCGCCCCGCAAATCACGGGCCGCATTTTTCTGGCGATGACCCGGCAAAAACAGGGGCGCGGAAGGGGGGCGGGCGGCGGTTATTCCGCCGGCGTGGCCTCGGCAAGCTGGTGGATGGTCTGGAACGGGAAGAAGCCGGTGGCATGTCCATCCGACCACGCAATCCCCAGCGCGTAGTTGCCGATGGTCCACACTTCCTCGGCGTGGATATCCTCCGGCACGGTGTCCGGGTCCAGCAACGGCACGCGGCTCATTTCGTCCACGCACAACGCGCAGCCGCAGGCCAAGCGCAGCTCGCGGTTGGCCACGCGCTCCACGCGGCCATCGCTCCAGTGCAGCTCAATATGGGTCGGCGTGGCAACTGGCTTCGGCCGTTCGGGGCGGGCCATCATTTGCCGGCCGAGGGCGCGCATTACGGCATCCGTGGCGGCGGCGGCCTCGGGCGCAGCGGCCAAATCTTCCAGCCGCCCGCTCAACGCAGTGCGCACTGGCAGCACCGCCAAGTTGTCCAGGCCGAAGCGCTCGCGCAGCAGGTCCGTGCCCGACTTGCCAAAAATCTCGTGCCGCTCGCCGCAGCCCGGACACTGGAAATAGGCCATGTTCTCAATGACGCCCAGCACCGGCACGTTCACCTTGGCGAACATCTGGATGCCCTTGCGCACGTCCGCCAGCGAAAGCTCATGCGGTGTGGTCACAATCACCGCCGCATCCAACTGGACCGACTGCGAAATAGTCAACTGCACATCCCCCGTGCCCGGCGGGAAATCAATGATCAGGTAATCCAACTCGCCCCAGGCCACCTGATGCAAAAATTGCTGCACGAGGCCGGAGACCATCGGCCCGCGCATCACCGCCGGCTCATCGCCTAGCGCAAAGCCGAACGACATCACCTTCAGGTTTTCCCATTCGCGCGGCACAATGTAGTCCTCGTCCGTGGTTTCCACGCCTTTCTCATGCAAGTTGAACAACGTGGGCGCCGAAGGCCCGAAAATATCCACATCCAGCAGACCCGTGCGGAAGCCGCGCCGCGCCAGATTCACCGCCAGCATGGCCGCCACCGTGGACTTGCCCACCCCCCCCTTGCAGGAGGTCACTGCCAAAATACACGTGGTTTTGGCCAGGCCACTGCCCTGCGCCAGCTTGCGCATCGGGCGCTCCTGCGCCGTCATGGTCACGTGTACGCTCGTCACGCCCGGCACAGCTTTGACCACGCGCTCCGCTTCTTCCTTGAATTGATCGCGGATGGGGCACGCCGGCGTGGTCAGTTCAATCTTGAACGACACCACCCCATCGCGAATGGCTAAATCCTTCACAAAGCCCAGCGTCACGATGTCCTTTTCAAAATCGGGATCAATCACCGCGCGCAGCGCGTTCAAAATGGCTTCATTGGTTGGTGTCATGGTGGTCCTTACTGCTTGGCCGCGCCTCCGCGGGCGCGTTCGTCACAACCTAGCCGGATGAACATGATTTGTCAAAAACCACACTCAAATGTAGAGTGGGCGGGATAGGTGGAAAAAGGCCATGAAAACTAATCCCATTTCGCAAAGCACGGATGTCCGCGCCATCGAGGCGTGGATGATGCAGCACTTGCGCCACCTCGTCCCCGAAATTGAAATCCGGGCCAAGGCGGAACTGGCCGCTCAAATCAACCGGCTAAAAACTGAACGCGATGCTGTGATTTTGGGCCACAACTACATGGAACCCGCGCTTTATCACGCCGTTGCCGACATCCGTGGCGACTCGCTTGAACTTTGTCGCGAGGCCCAAAAGGCCGATCGCAGCGTCATCGTGTTTTGCGGGGTGGAATTCATGGCGGAAACCGCCAAGATTCTCAACCCCACGCGCAAAGTCCTCATCCCCTCCACCAAGGCGGGCTGCTCCCTTGCTGAAAGCATCACTGCCGATGACGTCCGCCGCCTCAAAGCCCAATTTCCCGGCGTCCCGGTCGTCGCCTACATCAACACTTACGCTGCCGTTAAGGCCGAGACCGATATCTGCTGTACGTCCAGTAGCGCCGCCAAAATCGTTGCCAGCCTCGACACGGACACGGTGATTTTTATTCCGGATGAATACCTCGCTCGCAACGTCGCGCGCGAAACCGGCAAAACCGTGATCTTCCCCGAACAGGCCGCCGCCGCCTGCCCCAGCGCCAACACCTTCATCGGCTGGCATGGCAAATGCGAGGTCCACGACCTGTTCACCGTGCAGGATGTTGAAAATGTCCGCCGGCAATTCCCGCAAGCCGTCATTCTCGCCCACCCTGAATGCCCCCCCGCCGTGGCGGCAGCCGCCGACTTTTCCGGCAGCACCTCCGCCATGGTGCGTTTTGTGCAAGAGCACCCTGCGCCGCAATACTTCCTGATGACCGAATGCTCGATGGCCGACAACATCGCCGCCGAAAATCCCAACAAGGAGATGATCCGGCTATGCAGCCACCGCTGCCCCTACATGGCCACCATCACCCTCGAGGACACCCTCGCCGCCCTCGAACACCTGCGCTACGAGGTCACCGTCCCCGAGGACATCCGCCTGCGCGCCAAGAAATCCATTGACCGCATGCTCGCCCTCACCACCTAGCGCCACTGCGCGCCATTTGCGAGTTCATCGTTGTTTTCAGTGGTCGGATAGTGCCGCCTAGGGTGAGGAAATAACCGTCGTCAAACCAACCTCTTGGTTTTGTCATTTGAATCATGCCATCCAGAGTTTATAAACTCTGGGCATATGTTGTAATATCCCCATCCCATTTATACACAATTTATTACATCTATTTTTTAGGCAATTTTAAATTGGACATTTTGAGGGTACTGTCCACAGTTTATAAAGTCTGGACATATTTTTGGTGAGTGATTTTTGCGTTTTTATCCGAGTGGTTCCGCATGGGAGGCGCCAAACCCAAGACCCCTACTAAAAATCAGCGAAGGTTCCATTTGCGGCGTTGGCGGCGCTTGCGTTTACTGGTCTTCGGCTGCTGCTATCTTTTTGTCGCGGGATAGTGGGGCAGCCATTTTTTCAAGGCGGCATCCATGGCAGCGGTGCTGTTGCGCAGCACGTTTCGGGTGTGTTGCACGTGCCGGCGGTGCGGGACGCCATGGCTGTAGTTCCATCGCTCGTAATCCCAGCGCACATACGCTGCGATTGGATCGCGCAACGCTTGGATGCGACGCTCAAGCGCATGGTCGGACAACACCGTTTGTCGCAGCGCAAACCATCGTGCGGCCAAGGTGGGCATGTAGTCAGGATTCTCTTGCTCCATGCGACGCATCATGTTGTTGGCCAGCCACTCCCAAGGCCGGGTGTTGGGATGGTCAAAATCCCATGGCACATGGAATAATTGCCCGCGGGTGGCGTCGTACACCAACGCATCGTGCATGGCGAATGGGAATGGATAGCCGTTTCGGTTTTGCATGAGGTTGATGAGAATCTGCAAGTCAATGAGGCTGCTAATGTCGTGCCGCGCCGAAATACGCGGCAACCATTCCGCTTTCGTGAAGTCATTCAGCAGTTGATCAATCGGCTCATGCCAGGAATGCTCGGCGCCTCTGGGCCGGGACACTCGGAAAGGGTGCGCGCGCGGCGGCGCGCTTTCGTGGCGGTACACGAAGATATCGGGAGTCCCCTCCCCATCCCACGGTGTTTCGTCCACGAGGCGCTCGTCAATCCGGGTACACAATTCGTAGAGGCCGTAATAGTGGCCGTTCACAAACACCTCGCTAGGTCGGACGAGCGGCGCGTAGCGCGGCGCGCCAGGCGCAGAAAATTCGCGGAACAGGCCATAGGCCAACCCATTGTTCAAAAACGAAGGATCCTGCCGCGCGTTGATGGTTTTTAGAACCCGGTCCTGCGGGTCACCAAAAACGCCATGGGCGGAATCGGTTTTGATGGAAAGTAATTTCTTTTTGCCCCAATAACTGGTGTTGCCGCGGTGATTGACCCCGGCACGGTGGGCCTGGCTGGCGATCAGGCGGCGGATACCGGATGTGGGATCGGCGAACTCCACCACGGCATCCACCCGGCGATCCTTCGCCAGGATATCCGTGACGGTCAGGAAAACCGCCGGCAAGGTGGTTTCGCGGGGCATCACCCGGAAACGCAGGTCCTTCCGGATGGTTTGTTGGGGATCCTGAATGACGGCGGTCAGAACCACTTCTTTGGGCGCGCCGGATGTGGGCTGATGAACCTTGCCCGTCGTGGAGATCCATTGCGGAGCGGAACTTTCCCACGCCAGTGATGTATCCGCAACTTGATGGACCGACAAATCCAAGTCGCCTTCCAGATAGAACGGCGAGCGGTTGGAGCCGAGTACTAGATACTCATCCAGAAAATCCGCCATATGCTGCGCCGGGGGGCCTGCGGCCCAAGCGGGGTGCATTTGTTCCTGCAAGTCGTAGTAATTCTGCCGGATCTGCTGACCGATCTCGCGGGTGTTCAAAGGACTTTGAAAATCGCGTAACAACAGCGGCCGGCACTCTTTTTTGACCTCTTCAAAAAGCGCGTCCAACAACGCCTGATTGCCGGGCCAAGGGCGCGACTTGATGCGTAGCACGGGCTCGAATGGTTGCGTGTTGAACATCACATTCCACGTGGTTGGAGTTCGGATGAATGGTTCGGCAGCCCGACGGTAGTCGCCGGGCATAATGCCGTTTTGCCGATAATCCGAGTAACGGTAAATTCCGGCCAACGTGTTGTTGATGTAAAGCCGGCAGAGGCCGTCCCTAACCTGTGGCACGCCGAAGTGGCGTTCCAATCGGGAAATAACAAAAGGCGCGAGAAAACCACTTGCCTCGGGCGGTTGCAGCAGGATTTTGGAGCAGCCGTCGAAGGTACAGCCGTCCTCATATTCCAGCACAAACCCAGGGCGGATGAAGTCCGCGTAGGCGGTGTCGCTGCCGTGCAACCAAAGCTGGGCGGAAAGCATGGCACCCTCCGCCAGCGCGTGAACACGGCGCGGCCGGGCAGCTTGCAGCACGCGTCTGCCGGAACGACGGCTTTGCTCGTGGGCGTTGAGGAAATGTTTACGATCCTTGTCGCTCAACACCAGCCGGATGGCCGGCACCCCGGCTATGCTTTTTTCGGTGGCACGCCACAGGCGCGAATCAAAAACATTCTGAACCGTGCAGAATGTCTGCGTTACTGCCAGCCACCGTTTGGCCAGCCGATGACGCCACCGGAGGGCGCGGGGGACGTGAGTCGCAAGCAGGCTCCCCACCCCGCTGCTCAGCTTTTGAATTTCCGCCGCGGATAGCGGGCGGTTCCAGAGCGCGGTTTCCGCAATCATGCCGCTAAACGGCGACCGCACCACGTACCAAGAGGTTTTGCCCGCACACAAGTTGAGGGGCGGCCAGAGAATCTCTTTGACGGGCCCTTCCGCTTTCAATTCGCCGTTTTCATACAAGCTCATGCGGCCGGACGCCATGTCCACAGTGGCCGCAACATGCACAAATTCGCCCGTTCGGGTGAACGGGTAGCTGACGCACTGGCGCTCTTTGGCCGGCACATCGAAAAATATCTGCCCGTTTTCATAACGCAGCCCCGTTTGCAACGTGGCGTATGCGCCGCCGAAAATGTCCTGATCCCGCTCCGGCTCTTCCAGACGAATCCAAGCGGAGAGAGTAAAATTGGACCCCAGCATATCCCATGGCAAGGGCCAGGCCAGCCAGGTCTGTTCACGGCCATCGAACTGACGTGCAGGCCGGCCTTCTTGGACAACAGCCACAGTTCCCGGGCACAGAGCGGCGCTGACTGAAATGAGGTCCCGGGCTTGGGGATCCTCAAATGTAAACAGCGCGGCGATGCCGAGTTCTTCGACAAGATATTGCCTGATCTCCGTTTCGCACTCTGCCACGGCCTCGTTGGCGCATTGGTTGTGCCATCGCGCAGTGGCAACCAACCCGATCATTGCCGCGGCAAGCAGAACACAACCGATGAATGTCACCCAGGTTTTCACCCACGCCGCCGGGTTGATCAACCTGCTACGAGTGGGGAGGGCTCTTGCGCGCCGGGCGAAGGAATCAAAAAAGCTTTGGGGCCGGCTGGAACGAGCGTATTCATGCGTGGCATGGTAGGCGGCACGGAATGCGACCGTCAATGCCGAACGTCTCACAGACCTTCCAGCCTTTCCCGGCAAGAAGGTTTCGTCCCGCAACAAGTCCCGTCCTACAAAAGAGTCCCAATGTGAAGTTCAGAAAGCAGGGCCATTTTTCAAGGTCATGGATTGTGACCTTGATCAGAAGGATGGGCTAATAATTGGTTCCTGAGTAAACCTCAATCGAATTGCCGTGGTGCGATTGGGAGGCTGAGGTTTTACTCGGCGGGTTTGGGCGGGGGTGTGGTGGCGGTCACGCGCTGAAAGTGGGCAAGGAAGGCTTGGGCGATGTCGCGATGGCGCAGGATCAGGACGTTTTCATCGTTGCCGTCGGGCGCGACGAGGCCGGAGATGGTCCAGTTGGCGGCGCCATGCACCACGAACGGGCGGCGTCCGTTGGGGTCAATGATGGCGTATTTGGTGTGGACCAGATCGGGTTCGCCGGAATCCCAGGCATCGCTGATGGCGCTGGCGCGGGCGGGCAGCAGCACGACGCGGTTGGTGCCGGTGTAGTTAGCGGGGTCGGCAAAGTAGCGGGCGGTGGCCTTGGAGGTGGCAAACAGGTTGGTACCGCGATCGCTTTCGGGGATAACGCCAACAACCTTGATGCCGCGGTTGGCGGCAGCGACCAGATCGCGGCGCAGGGGCACGCGGTTGAAGCGGTGCATGGAAAAATAGATTTCTTCTTCGGCGTCGTGAATCAGGCGGCGGATGTCGGTTTCGGCGTTGACGGCGCCGTTGGTGCCTTTGGGGTAGGGACCGAAACGCACCCAGCAGGTGCCCCAACTGTCTTGCAGCCGGAAGTTGGTGCGGTCGTGCTGCTGCTGTTTTTGAGCGCCAAAGCGGCGGGCCTTGAATTCGGCCATTTCAGCGGCGAAGGCGCCGTAGAGTTCCTCGTTGCGGGCCAGCAGGGCGATATTCCATTGGTTCATGTTGGCTGCGCCGGTAAAGTTGCCGGAAGCCACCAGCACCCAGCGGTTGCTTGGGCCGTAGTCGAAGATGGCCACTTTGTGGTGCATGAGCGAGTTACGGGGCGAGACGGACAACACGAGCGGGTTGCGGCGGCGTTTGGAGAGGCGTGTGAGGGAGAGCCCCGGCGTGTATTCCTTGAACCGCTTGACGGCGCTATCCACCACAAAATGGACTTTTGCGCCGCGGTCCAAGGCGTGGTCCAACGCTTGCAGGATAGGCCCGGCGGCGCCGGTTTCGGTGGAGTCGCCGGAAAACGTGAAGGTGGCAATGGCCGCGCTGTTGCCATTGGAGAGGCGGTTGATGCCGGCGAGGAGCATATCGCGGATGACGTATTCGCCTTTGAGGAAAACTTCAGCCGATTGGGTGGGCAGGCTATAGCCGACGGCCCAATCGTTGCTGGTAATCAACTGGGCCCGGGCCGGCCCGGCCAGGAGCGCCCCCAGCAGGAGCAGGCGCCAGACGTACCGCCGGACTGTTTGGAGGCCGGCGCCACGGGGTTGTGCAAGCATCATCCGCATGTGATTCCACCCTTTGCTTGTTTTCATCAGCGCACCGGTGATTCTCCACGGAACCGCGCGGGATGGAAAGGATGAAAATGGCGCGGCGGGGGTCCCGGCGCAAAAACGTTCCACCCGCCGGATGCTTTTGTTTTTTGCGGTTTGCTGTCGAACAGGCTAGGTTGACAGATGCCGTTTTTTTGGTTCCCCTTGCGGCAGGGGTTTGGAGGTAATGGATTATGTCGAACGACAAACAGGCGCTCCCCGGCCACGAAACCCAATCCCATGAAATGAATTGTATCAACTGCGGCCGCTTTGTCGGCGCGGTGAGCAAGTGCCCGTATTGCGGCGCCAAGGTCGAAAAGCGCATGAGCCTGGTGGCCGTGCGCTGGGCGGCGGTGCTGCTGGCCACCATCGGCCTTTTCCTGCTCTATCTCATGGCCAAGTACCGCGAGATTCCGGTGGTCAAGCTGGGCGATGTGACGCCGACCATGAACTTTGCGCAAATCCGCATTGAGGGGCAGGCGCAAAGCGATGCCCGCACCTTCCGCAACGGCGGCATGGGCTTTACGGTGTCCGACGGCACCGGCGTGATCATGGTGTTCATGAGCCCCAAGCAGGCCAAGGATTTGGCGGCCAGCGACCGCGTGCCCAAGGCGGGCGACAAGGTCAACTTCGCCGGCGGGTTGAGCGTGGCGGAGGATGAAGCCTCCGTGCGGCTGATCAGCACCAAGGATTTCCAAATTACGCGAGCGCCGGCTGCGGCGGTGCGCCTGGCCAACATCACTGATGCCATGGTGGGCAAATCCATTGTGATTGCGGGCAAAGTGGTGGATGTGTTCCCGCCGCCGGCCAACACCAAGCGCCCCTACGCGCTCAAGATTCAGGATGACAGCGGCGAGCAAACCGTGAATTTCTGGCAGAGCGAATATGACCAGATTCAGGGCAAGGACGTGCTCAACGGCGCGTATGTGCGGCTGCGCGTTTCGGTGGACACCTACCAGGACAAGATTCAGCTCAAACTAGCCGCGGGGGGGGATCTGGAAATCCTCGATGGCCCGCCGACCGAGGCCTATAGCTCGCCGGGCAAAAAGGCGGCAGCCACCTACGCCAAGAAAAAGGCCACCGCTGCCACTCCGGCGCGCGATTTCTCCCGCGGGCGCTCGGTGCAGTCGAACAGTTTGTCGGTCAGCGAAGTGACCACCGCGCTCGATGGCAAGACCGTCCGCGTGCGCGGGCGGGTGGACTCCGTGAAGCCGCCGCAGGAGGGCACCAAGCAACCGTTCGCGGTAATGCTCAAGGACAAGGATGCCGCGCTGCGCGTGACGTACTGGTCCGCCGTGGACGAAGTCATTCCCGTCAAGCCCACGCCGGGCACGCTGTTTGAAATGGAAGGCGTCGTGGAAGTCTATCAGGACACGCCGCAGCTCAAAGTGAAGAGCGGCTACAAGGTCAAACTGGTGGACGATGCCCCCGCCTCCGCCCCCGCGGTGGATGTCTCCCGCGCGGTGCCGGTGAGTTCCATCACCGCCGCCAACAAGGGCGAAACCCGCGTGGTGCAGGGCACACTGGGCGTGCCGCGCGCGCTGCGCGGCGGCGTGGCCTACACCCTCACCGACGACTCCGGCAGCATTGATCTGGTGCTCTGGGAATCGCTGGTGCCCACCGATGTCCTCGGCGCGCTGGCCGAGGGCGTCAAGGTGGCCGTCAGCGGCGAAGTCGGGGAATATGAAGGCCAGCTGCAACTCAAGGCGGACCGCGGCTATTCCGCCATGGTGATCCCCTAACCGGAGGCCCGACCATGTCCGTTTTTTGGATTGCGCTTTTTGCCACGCTCGCCGGCACGGTGATTGCCAGTTTACTGGCCTGCCTGCCGGGCCTGCACATTTACAACGTGATGGGCGCGCTGGTGCTGGCCATCATTGCCTTGGCTGATACCCAGTGGGCCATCGCCCCGGAAATCTATTTGCCAATGATGGCTGCAATGATCGTGGGCTGGTCCATGGTCAACACCATCCCGGCGGTGTTGCTGGGCACGCCGGACGAATCGGCCATGTTCACCGTGCTGCCGGGCCAGAAATACTTGATGGATGGCCGCGGCTTTGAAGGCACCATGATCACCGCCGTCGGTGGCTTGGCCGGCGCGTTCTTCCTGATCCTGGTGGTGGCGCCGTTTGCGCCGCGCTATCTGCCCGTTTCACAAGAGGTGCTCAAGGGGCACATGCACTGGGTGCTGTGGATCATCATCACCTTCATGCTGATGAGCGAATGGCCCAAGGGCGGCAACCGCGGGCCCGCGGGTTGGGCCAAGTTCTACGATGCGTGGAAAACCCTGCTGGCCGGGCTGGCCACATTCTTTCTGGCGGGGCTGCTGGGCTTCATCATTCTGACCCGCTCGCCGGTCAGCCACGAAGTGGCCTTCCAGAACATCATGCCTGCGTTCGTGGGCCTGTTTGCGATTCCGTGGTGCCTGCTCAATATCATTTCCGCAGCCGACATGCCGAAGCAAACCGTCACCAAGAGCCTCGCCGTCAATGGCGACATCATTTTGCGTTCGGTTTGGTCGGGCAGCCTGGGCGGCGGGCTGGCGGCCTACTTCCCGATCGTCACCGGCGGCGTGGGCGGGATGCTGGCGGGCCACGCCACGGCGCAGCGCGATGAGCGCATCTTCATCATGGGCCAGGGCGTCTCCAAGTTCATTTACTTCGTGGGCTCCTTCATCCTGATGTTCGTGCCGGGCCTGCACCTGACGCGCGGCGGCGGCGCCTGGATGGCCAAGACCCTTTACACCCCCAGCGGCATCAGCGACTACTATCTCATTCTGGGCAGCATTGCCGTGGCCTCCGCCGTGGCCTATCTGCTGATGGAGCCGCTGACCAAGCTCACGCTAAAGTTCATCAGCCGCTACAACTACCGCCACGTATCCAGCGTGGCCCTCGCCATCATCATTCTGATGGTGTGGGGCATTACCGGCTGGATCGGCGTATTCATCATGGCCGTCGGCACGGGCATCGGCCTGTTGCCGGTGCTGTTCGGCTCGCGGCGGCTCAACTGCCTTGGCATTTTGCTGTTCCCCATTGCTTGCAACATGTCCGGTTTTGGCGAGACCATCACCGGTTGGCTCGGGCTCACCTAACCCCAGGAGAACGCGATGAAAGGATTCTCACACTTCATGTCCGGCGTGGCGGTCGCCTCGTTCGGTCCGTGGGCCATTGAGGCCGCACAGCAAGGCAACCCGATCTTCTTCATCTTGGGCGGCGCGTGCGGTATTTTGCCCGACACCATTGACTTCAAGTTCTACCGCTTCTTTTACGAACATGATGTCTACATCACCCCCGACCCGCTCAACCCTGACCCGCAATACGTGGCCAACGAGTTCGCCCGCGCGGTGGCGCTGGCCGTGGACGAGAAGCGCTACGTCCGCGTCAAGCTGGTGTCCGTGCGCCTCGGCGCCGACTTCTGGCAGCAGTATTCGGTCAAAATTGACAACGAAAAACTGGAAGTGCAAGTCAAGTTCGGCCCGGTGGTCAACACCGGCCAGGTACCCGTGAAGGGCACGGAAGACCGCTACCCCACGGTGGCCACGGCCAAGCTCAAGGCCAAGGTCATCCAGACCTATGATGCCGCGCTGAAGGTGGACATCTTCGACGGCCCGACCATCGGCTTCAAGCCCATGGACAACGGCGACCTGGATTTGGAATTCCTGCCATGGCACCGCGAGTGGTCGCACTCGCTGACGGTTGGCGCGATCCTTGGCGTGCTGCTGGGGGCCGTGGCGTGGTGGGCCTCCGGCTGGACCATGGCTTGGCAGGTGTTTGTGACCATAGCCGCTTGCTACGGCGTGCACGTGGTGGAAGACCAGCTCGGCCACATGGGCTCCAACATCTTTTATCCCCTCACGAAGAACCGCACCCCCGGCCTGCACTGGATGCACTCCGGCGATGGCCTGCCCAACTTCCTCGCCGTGTGGATCAGTTGCCTGTTCATCTTCTGGAACCTGTATCGCGGAGTTCCCAAGCCCACCTATCACTTCAGCTTTATCCATCTGATGATGGTGGGCCTGGTTATTCCCGGGCTGATCTTCTGGGGCCTGCGCAAGCTGCTCACCCTCGGCCAGAACGTCCAGATGAAAAAAGGCGACGACGCCGACGACGAGTGGAACGAGTCCAAGGCCGCGGGCTAGAGCATCCCCCCCCCGTTTAGCCGAACGATTTTGGTTGGAGTGTTGGGCGGGAATGGTCGCCGACCTTCCAGCCTCTTCCGGCGGGGAGGTTACGGGGGTTTGACTTTGGGGGGCGCGGCGGTATGGTTTCCAATGGTATTCACCATGCGTTTTCAGCGCGCCATTTTTTGCCGTTTATGCCTGATGGCCGGCCTGTGGGCGGGCGGGGCTACGCTGACCGTTCACGCAGGCGGCGGGGCCTTCAACACGCTGGTGGTGGTGAACACCAATTCCGCGGAGTCGGTGGAGCTGGGCGAATATTACGCCAGCCAGCACGGCATCCCCACGCACCAGATTTGTTCGGTGGGCATCGCCACAAACACCGCGACGTTGACCCCCACCAATTTTTTCACGTTGCTGCGCGATCCAATCCTGGCGCACATCGCCGCGGAAAACCTGACGGGCCAAATTGATTACGTTGTGTTGTGCGGCGACCTGCCCACACGGGTGCGCGACGTGGAAGGTGTCACCGCTTCCCTGTTTTATGGCTTCCAAAACGCGCCAAGCGTCTGGGAAGTTGGTGCCTGTAACCTGCCGCTCTACACCACCAACAATTACTACCGTGCCGAACGCGCATTCCGTTCCGTCGCCGGCTGGAACAACACCAACGGCTTTGTGGCGTTCCACCTGCTGGGCACCAACCTCGCCAATGCCAAGCTGGTGGCGGATCGCGGCGTCGCCGCACAGTCCACCTTCCCCGCCGGCACCATCTATCTCTACAATCTCGGCGACGGCCCGCGAGGTTGGCGGGAACAACTGTTTGGCGATGCGCAGTTTTCCTTTACTGCGCTGCCGGGTTTGCCGGCGGAATGTTTCATCGCCGCGCCTTGGGCCACGCTGAACAACAAAACCAACGTGATGGGCTATCATGACGGCTGCGCTTATCTGACCGCCGGCGCCAAATCCACCAACAACACTTGGCTGGCTGGCGCTTACGCCGACCACATGACCTCCTATGGCGGGCGGTTGCTGGATACCAATCACAATCAAAACACCGTGTTGGACTGGTTCGGCATTGGCGCCACGGCTTCCTACGGCACCGTGGCCGAACCGTGTTCCTACATCGAAAAATATCCCGACCCCTTCCTGGGCTTCCTGTATGCCCGCGGGTTCACCATTGGCGAAGCCTACGCCATGGCGGTCTTCGCGCCCTACCAAGGGCTGTTCGCGGGCGATCCGCTGGCTGCGCCGTATGCCGCGCCGCCAGTCATCACCGTCAGCCAGCCCACGAACAACCAAATCGTGACCGGCACCGTGACGGTGGCGATTTCGGCCACCGCGCACGCGCGGGGCGTGCCGGCGGCCGGCTTTGATCTGTTTGTGGACAACCGGCTGCGCACCAACTTGGTCACGCTGGCCCCCACCCCCGGCAACCAACTGGCGGTGGCGGTTGCCGGGCGCACCAACAGCGTTACGGTGGCCGCCAATGACACGCTATTTGATGTCGTCAACGCGCTCGCCGATGCCGTCAACAACGACGCCACCCAAACGGTCTATGCCACCGCTTTTGGCGACCGGCTGGAATTGATTCACCGCCAATTTGATCACGCCGGCGACAACGCCGCGGTGAGCGCCACCGTGGCGCAAGGCACGGCCGACTCGCTCACGCTTGGCGTGGGCCTCGCGGCCACCAACATCGCCCCCTCCCCTTATCACGCCCGCAAAATGGTCTGGCTGGCCACGCGCACTGGCAGCGGCGCCAACGCCAACGACAAGCTCACCTGCATCATCACGCTGACCAACGGCGTGGCGATCACCAACACGCTGGTGGCCACGCAAGGCGAGGCGGTCACCAACATTCTGGAGCGCTTGCGGCAGGCCATCAACACCAACTCCACACTGCAAGCCACCAACGGCGTGTCCTACGCCCACAACTCACAATACCCCGTCAACTACGGCTACCTCACCGCCCGCACGCCGGGGCCGGACGGCTACGGGATCGTGGTGGATTACCGCGTCACTGCCGTCAGTAACACCACCGGCCTCGCCACCAACTCTGACATGACCACATTCCTCGACGACAACGCGCGGGACACGCGGGCGCGGGCGTCCATTTTGTTCCACGTGCGGCCGACCAACGGCACACTGGCCGCAGAATATGCGCTGGACACCACCGCGCTGGCCGACGGCCACCACACGCTGGACATCATCGCGCGCGACGGCTCCGCCGTGGCCGCGCAGTCGCGCCAGACGCTCACCATTTTTGTGGCCAACGGCGTCACTTCGCAGGGCACGCCCCACTGGTGGCTGGCGCAGCACGGCTGGACCAACGATTTCGAGAATGCCGCACTGGCCGATACCGACAACGACGGCGTGCCCGCGTGGCAGGAATATCTGGCGGATACCGACCCCACCGATGCCGATTCTTTCCCGTGGCTGGAGTTTCTCGACGTGCTGCAAGACCCGCCGGTGCTGACCTGGCCCGCCTCCCCCGCGCGCGCCTACCAAATCCATTATGCCGATGATCTTTTCAACGGCCCGTGGGTCACGCAGCAACTGCTGCAAGGCGCCAGCGAATGGGCGGACACCAATCCGCCCCCCGCCACCAACCGCTTTTACCGCCTGTTCCCGCACCTGCCCTGAGCGGGCAGGCGCCGCGCGCGACTCAATCGTCTTCGCCCGGCCGCGGCCCGCCAAACACGTAGCGCACGTAGGCCGGGTCCATGGGCTTGGTCACCAACGCCACCACCACCGCGGTCAGCACAGATAGCGGCAACGCCACCACCAGCGGGTCCACCACGGTCCACGTGAGGCTCCAGTGCGTCGGCACGAGGTGATCCTTGCCGAACCACGCCTTGCACAGCCCTAGTCCCGCCGCAGTTTTGCCGTTAACAAACAACAGCCAGAAACCGCTGGTCAGAAATCCCACCAACAACGAGGCCACCGCCGCCGGCTTGGTCATGCGCCGCCAGAACAGTCCGAACACCAGCATCGGCAGGAACGATGACGCACACAGGCCGAAGAAAATCGAAGTGGCCAGCGCAATGATGTTGCCGCGCACATATTTGCCCATCACCAGCGCCACCACAATGCCGGCCACCACGCCCAGTTGCGTGACCCAAATGGATTGACTGCCGCGCTTTTGCGAATACTTGGCGAAGACATCGCGCCCCAGCGCCGTGCCCATGGTGTGGAACTGGCTGGACATGGTGCTCATGGCCGCCGAAAGCAGCGTCAGCAGAAACAGAATGCCGAACCAGCGCGGCATGGCGTGGCGCACGTACGCCGGGATGATGGCATCGGCATTCCCTTGCAGCGTGGTGCCAGGCCCCGCCGAGCGCAGCGCCGCCACCAAGTGCGGGCGCACCACATCCAGCGCGCCATCCGCGCCGCGCTCGATTTCCATCTGGGGCGTCCACAGCACGTAGTTGAGCGGTGCTTCGTCGCTTTCATCCGGCAGGCGGAAGCTGACGAACCGCTTGGCCCGCGCGAGGGTTTCCTCATCGGCGGTGGCCGGCAGGACAACCAGCTTGCCCTTGCCATCCGCGCCGGGGTCCAGCCATGCCGCCTCCTCCACGATCCGGCAGCGGATAGCCTCCTGCTGCGCGAAATAAACGTTGGAGAGCGCGCCCACAGTGAACGCCACGCCGGTCATGAACAAAATAAACACGCCGCCAGCCACCACCGCACGGTTCAATGCCTGCTTGGATTTGACCGTCATGAACCGCACGATCAATTGCGGCTGGGCCAGCACCCCGATGCCCACGCCCATCACGATGGTGCTCACCAGAATCCACCACAGGTGATATTCCACCGCGCCGGGCATGGGAGTTTGCGGCGCGGCGAAGCCGAACTTGGGCATGGCCGTCCAGCCCTGGTGGCCGATCGCCTTCAGGAATGGCGGCACCTGGTCGTGCATGGCGCCCAGCGCCTGGTGCGCCGGGGTCACGCCGCCCAGCCGGCCATAGGTGGCCACCAGCAGGATGATCATCCCCACCAGCATGATGCCGCCTTGGAGGGCATCGGTCATCATGACGCCCTTGAGGCCGCCGGCAATCACATAGGCCGCCACAATCAGCGCAAAAATATAGAGCGCGCTATCGTAGCTGATGTGGAAGATGGGGCCGATGAATTCTGCGCCGCCGACCATCACGGCCATGGCGTAGAGCGGCATGAAGCAGAAGATAATCAGCGCGCACGCCACCTGCAAAAAGCGGCTGTCGTAGCGCTTGGCAATCAGCTCGGGGAACGTGTGCGCATCCACGTGGTGGCCCATGCGGCGCGTCGGGTTGCCCAGAAACACAAACGCCACGAAAATACCCACGCCGATATTCAGCACCGTCAGCCACAGCAGCCCCATGCCGAAGTTGGCCGCCACGCCGCCGAACCCCACAATGGCCGACGTGCTGATGAACGTGGCCCCGTACGACAGCGCCATCACCGCCGGGTGCGCGCTACGCCCCGCCACCAAATAATCCGTGGCATTCTTGGTCTGGATATAGCCCAGATAGCCCAGATAGCCCGTCAGCATCAGATACAAAATCACCAGGACAACGGTCAGCAAATCCATGGCCGCGCTCCTCCCTTACAAATCCACGCCGGTGGGCTCGTCGTCGTCGTCATCCGGCTTGGCCGGCTGCTCGAGGCCCTTGTTCCAATGGATGATGCCATAGCCCACGCACAACGCGGCGCAGGCCAAACTCAGCACATACGCCAGCCAAACTCCGGGATCCTCAATGCCCAAGACCATGTGAACCTCCTTGGCCAAACCGGGGCTTGGCGCCAACCCGGCGCACACCCCGCTCAACCGGACGCCATCTTGCTAACTCCTTCCCGCGCAACGCAACCCTTTTTCCCAACTATTTTCACTTTTTGGACAGGCGGGTGGCGCGCGCGGCCTGCCCCACCACGCGTGGCCGAAATTGGGGCTTCCCTTTTTTCCACAGTGTGGAAAAATCGGCCCCACTTTTTCCACGGTGTGGAAAAATAACGCCAAAGTTTTTCCATTGCGTGGAAAAATCGCGCAAAGTTTTTCCATGGCGTGGAAAAATCCGCGTGGATTTTCCATGGTGTGGAAAACTTTTTTCCACAGTGTGGAAAAAAAGAGCGTAATTTTTCCACGGCGTGGAAAATCCCGCCCGCGCGGGTTGAACTTTTTTCCACAGTGTGGAAAACGGAGATGAGCCAGGAGCCTTTGCCATGATGACAGCCGCCCAGATTCGCCAATCGTTCCTCGACTTTTTTGCGTCGAAGGACCACGAGATTGTGCCGTCGTCGCCCGTGGTGCTGCCGACGGACCCCACGCTGCTGTTTGCCAACGCGGGCATGAACCAGTTCAAGGAGATTTTCCTCGGCGCGCGCAAGTCGTCGTGGAAGCGGGTGGCCAACACGCAAAAGTGCATCCGCGTGTCCGGCAAGCACAACGACTTGGAGGAAGTGGGCCGCGACACCTATCACCACACCTTTTTTGAGATGCTCGGCAACTGGTCGTTTGGCGACTACTACAAGCGCGAGGCCATCACGTGGGCGTGGGAACTGCTGACTGTCGTCTGGAAGCTGCCCAAAAACCGGCTCTGGGCCACGGTGTTCACCACCGATGACGAAGCCGCCGACATCTGGCGCACCTGCACCGATATTGATCCCAGCCACATCCTGCGCTTCGGCGAAAAGGACAACTTCTGGGAAATGGGCGAGACCGGCCCCTGCGGCCCCTGCTCGGAAATCCATTTTGACCTGACCCCCGACGGCTGCACGCCGGACATGATCAACGCCGGCTCGCCGCTGGTGATCGAAATCTGGAACAACGTTTTCATGCAGTACAACCGCAAGTCCGACGGCTCGCTCGACGAGCTGCCGGCCAAGTGCGTGGATACCGGCATGGGTTTCGAGCGCGTGGTGGCGGTCATCCAGGGCAAGACCTCCAACTACGACACGGATGTGTTCATGCCGCTGATCGAGGCCGTGGCCGCGCTTTCCGGCAAGGCCTACACCGAAGGCGAAAACGCCGTGGCCATGCGCGTGATTGCCGACCACCTGCGCGCGCTGTCCTTTGCCATCGCCGATGGCGTCATGCCCGGCAACGAGGGCCGCGGCTACGTGCTGCGCCGGCTGCTGCGCCGCGCCGCGCGCTACGGCCGCAACCTCGGCCTCACCAAGCCGTTCCTGTGCGAGCTGTTCCCCGTGCTGGAAAAACAAATGGGCGGCTTCTTCCCCGAGCTGACCGCGCGCCGCAACGAGATCGTCCGCGCGCTGCGCGCCGAGGAGGAATCCTTTGCCGCCACGCTGGACCGCGGCATTGCGCACTTCAACGAGGTAATCGAAAAACTCGGCTCCGCTGGCAACAAGCTGTTCCCCGGCTCCGAGGCGTTCAAGCTCTACGACACCTACGGCTTCCCGCTCGACCTCACCGTGTTGATGGCGCAGGAAAAGGGCTTCCAAATTGATGCGCCCGCCTTCGAACGCTTCATGGCCGAGCAGCGCGCCCGCGCCCGCGCTGCGCGCAAGGACAACGCCGCCGCCGACAACGACCTGATTGCCCACTTCGTGGAGCAAGGGCTGCAAACCACCTTTACCGGTTATACTTCGCTGACCACCGGCACCTCGCTGGTGGCGCTGCTGGCCGACGGGCAGATTGTGGATACGCTGGCCACCGGCCAAACCGCCGACCTGCTGCTGGCGCAAACCCCGTTCTATGCCGAGGCCGGCGGCCAAGTCGGCGACACGGGCGTGATCACCACCTGCCAGGGCGCGCGGTTTGAAGTCACCGACACCCAAAAGCCCGCGCAGGGCATCATCCTGCACCGCGGCAAGCTGGTGGCCGGCACCCTCGCCAAGGGCGCAGCCGTGGTGGCCACGGTGGATGAGGAACGTCGCGCGGCCATCCGCCGCAACCACACCGCCACCCACCTGCTCAACGCCGCGCTGCGCAAGGTGCTCGCCAACGATTCGCTCAAGCAGGCCGGCTCCTATGTGGATGCCGAGCGGCTGCGCTTCGACTTCACCTCTTTCGAGGCGCTGACCCCGGCGCAGTTGGCAGCCATCGAGCGGCAGGTCACGGAGTTCGTCATCGCCAACCGCGCAGTCAAAACCTACGAAATCCCGCTGAAGGATGTGCCCGGCTCCGGAATCATTGCCGTGTTCGATGAAAAATATGGCGACATCGTGCGCGTGGTGGAAACCGAAGGCATCTCGCGCGAGCTGTGCGGCGGCACCCACGTCGAACGCAGCGGCGACATTGGCCCCTTCCGTATTCTGGCGGAGACCTCCATTGCCGCCGGCATCCGGCGCATCGAGGCGCAGGCCGGCCTGCCCGCCTGCGACCATACCGCGCACGAGCACGGCATCCTGTCCGATTTGGCACACCGCCTCTCCGTGGCCCCCGCCGATCTGCCGCCGCGTCTCGAAGCCCTGCAGCAGCACGCCCACCAGTTGGAAAAAGAATTGAAGGCCCTCGCGCAGAAAAACGCGCTGGAAAAAGGCGCGGCGCTGGCCGCCAAGTTTGCGCCCATCGGCGGCATTCCGGTGCTGATTGAAAGTGTCGGCGAACTGGAAGCTGAGCCGCTGCGCGCGCTGGTGGAAAGCCTGCGCAAGCAAACGCCGGAGAGCGTGATCCTGCTGGCAGCCACCGCCGAGGACAAGGTGACGTTCATCCTCAACGCGGGCCCCGCGGCGCAGGCCAAGGGTGTCCACGCGGGCAAGCTGGTGGGCGCCATCGCCAAGCTGACCGGCGGCGGCGGCGGCGGCAAGCCGGACAAGGCGCAGGCCGGCGGCAAGGACGCGGCGAAGCTGCCCGCGGCCCTCGCCCACGCCCGCGAATTGATCGCCCAAGCGCTGGGCTGAACGCCCGCCCCCGCCGTACCCCCGCCCCCGGCGCGAAAAGTGTTTGCGCGACGGCGCAGGTGGCTATAATGAGCCCGATCATTTTCAAGGAAGGACCGCGCACATGCCCACACCCATTATTGCCGTTGCCAACCAAAAAGGCGGCGTAGGCAAGACCACGACGGCCGTCAATCTGGCCGCCTGCCTCGCGGAACGGCGCAAGAAAATCCTGCTGGTGGATTTGGACCCGCAAGCCAACGCCACCAGCGGCCTCGGCCTGGCCAAAACCGAGGGCGCGAGCATCTACGACAGCCTGCTGGGCGACCGCCCGCTGCAGGAGATCATTCAGCCGTCCGCCGATTCCCGGCTGGATGTGGTGGCGTCCGAGGTGGATTTGGCCGGCGCGGAAATCGAAGTGGCCCGCGCGGAGCACCACCTGCTGCGGCTGGCCATGGCGCTGGCCCCCCTGGCCGCGCAGAATCACTACGACTTTATTTTTGTGGATTGCCCGCCCTCACTGGGCATCCTGACGATGAACGCGCTGCACGCGGCGGATGGACTGCTCATCCCCATGCAGTGCGAATATTACGCGCTGGAAGGCATCAGCGTGATTTTGAACTTGGTCCACAAGCTGCACGATAGCGGCGCGGCGCCACGGTTGGCCGTCGAGGGCATCGTGATGACGATGTATGACATGCGCACCAACCTCTCGCAGCAGGTGGTTGGCGAAATCCGCACCCACTTCCCGGACAAAATTTACGACTCGCTCATCCCGCGCTCGGTGCGGCTGGCGGAAGCGCCGTCGCACGGGCTGCCCATCATTGCCTATGACCCCAACTGCACGGGCGCGGCGGCCTATCGGCAACTGGCCCGCGAATTCCTGAAGCGCCGCAAAACTGCCGTGGAACCCGCCGGCGCGGACGCCCCCCCCGCCCCCGCCCCGGACGCCCCGCCGGCGTAATGGAGGCCGCCCCCACCATCATGGCGGCCACGGGTCATCTGCGGGTGTGCGTGCTGGCGTCGGGCAGCAGCGGCAACTGCATCTATGTGGAAAGCCCCACCACCGCGGTGCTGATTGATGCCGGCCTCTCCGCACGCGAAACCCTGCGCCGCCTCACCGCCATCGGGCGCGAGCCGGCGCGGATTCAAGCCATTTGCATCACGCACGATCACAGCGACCACGTGGCTGGCGTGCCCCGCCTGCACAAACTGCACGGCTGGGAACTCTACGCCAACGGGGACACCGCCCGCGCCGTGGATCCCAAACAGCAATTGCCGTGGCGGCTGTTCACCGCCGGCTCGCGCTTCCAAATCGGCGATATTGAGCTGCTGCCGTTCTCACTGCCGCACGATGCCTACGACCCCGTGGGCTTTGTGCTGACCCACGGCCGCAGCCGGCTGGGCATCGCCACCGATCTCGGCATGGCCACGCAGCTCGCCCGCCACCATCTGCGCGGCTGCCACCTGCTGGTGCTGGAGGCCAACCACGATGAAGTGATGGTGAAAAACTCGTTCCGCCCGTGGGAACTCAAGCGGCGCATTTTGAGCCGGCAGGGGCATCTCTCCAACGAAACCGCCGCCGAGCTGCTGGTGGACGTGGCCGGTGACACCTTGCAGCAGGTGTTCCTGGCGCACTTGAGCAGCGAGTGCAACAACGTTGACCTGGCCCTGCATACCGTGCGCACGCGTCTGACCGCCGCCGGCTTCGGCCACGTGCACGTGCGTCCCACCCACCCCGACCGGCCCAGTGAATTTGGCGAACTCTTTTTTGACAACCCCGCAGGCTGATATGCAAACCATCCAAGACCTCCTTTCCGAACAAGTCCGCGCGGCGTTTGCCGCGGCATTCCCCGGCGCGGACCTCGCCGGTCTGCCGCTGGCCGCCACCCCCGCCGGTGATGAAGCTTTTGGCGATTACCAATCCAACGGCGCAATGGCCGCCGCCAAGGTGCTGCGCCAACCGCCGCGCCAAGTAGCCGAACAGGTGGTCCGCCACCTACCGACCGGCGACCTGCTGGCCAAGGTGGAGATCGCCGGCCCCGGCTTCATCAACATGACGCTGGCGGATGACGCACTGGCGCGGCACGTGGCCGCCATGCAGGATGATCCGCACGTGGGCCTGCCGCAATCCGGCGCCGGCCGGCGGCTCATTCTGGACTATTCCGCCCCCAACGTCGCCAAGCCGATGCACATTGCGCACATCCGCTCCACGGTCATTGGCGATGCACTCAAACGCATCTACCGCGCGCTTGGCTACGAGGTGCTCGGCGACAACCATTTGGGCGACTGGGGTACGCAGTTCGGCATTCTGATCATGGGCTACCGCCACTTTTTGGACAAAGCTGCACTGGCGGCCTCGCCGGTGGATGAGTTGCAACGGGTGTATGTGCTCTCGCACCAGCGTTGCGAAGAGAACCCCGCGTGGCAAGACCAAGCGCGCGCGGAATTGGTCAAGCTACAAGCGGGCGACCCGGAAAACCGCGCGCTGTGGCAAACCTTCATTGATTTGTCGCTGGAGGAATTCAACCGGATTTACGCGCGGCTGGGCGTGTCGTTTGAGTTGATCCGCGGCGAATCCTATTACAACGATGCCCTCCCCGGTGTGGTGCAAAAGCTGCAAGACCTTGGTCTCGTGCGCGAGAGCGAAGGCGCGCTGGTGGCATTTCTGGACGACGAAAAATTGCCGCCGTGCATCGTGCGCAAATCCGACGGCGGCTACAACTACGCCACGACGGACCTCGCCACCGTGTTCTCCCGCGAGCAGGAATTCCAGCCCGCCGCCATTTTGTATGTGACGGATGAACGCCAGCAGTTGCACTTCCGGCAGTTTTTTGCCATCGCCCGCAAGGCGGGCGTGACCACGCCGCTGCGGCATATCTGGTTCGGGCTGATGCGATTGCCGGAGGGTCTGCTCTCCACCCGCAAAGGCACTGCCATCAAGCTGGACCTGCTGCTGGACGAAGCCGAAAAGCGTGCGCTGGAACTGGTGCGACAGGCCTCGCCCGACATGCCCGAAGCCCAACAGCAGGCCGTGGCGCGCGCGGTGGGCATCGGCGCGGTGAAATATGCGGACCTCTCGCAAAACCCGCAGTCCGCCGTCAGCTTCACGTGGGAAAAAGCGCTGGCCATGGACGGCAATTCCGCGCCTTATTTGCAATATGCCTACGCGCGCATCGCCTCGGTGCTGGACAAGCACGCGGAGCGCTTTCCGGGCCACGACTGGTGTGCCGCACCGCTGGTGTTGGACTCGCCCCACGCCCGTCGGCTGGCGCTGCGGCTGGCGCGATATTCCGGTGCGGTGTGCGCCGCTGCCGCGCAGGAAAAACCGTCGCTGCTGGCGGATGCACTCTACGATTTGTCGCAGGCGTATTCCTCGTTCTACCAGAACGTGCCGTTCCTCAAAGCGGAGGCTGGCCTGCGCGAAAGCCGCGTGCGGCTCTGCGCACTGACCGCCAAGGTGCTGCGTCACGGCTTGGGCTTGCTGGGCATCGAGACGCCCGACCGGATTTGAATCGCGGTAGGGCGGGAACGGTTGAGGAACGAAACTTTCCCGCCGAGAAAGCGGCTGGAAGATCTGCAACCGTTCTAGCCCTACAAACCAAACCCGAACACAAACCAAACCCGGCTGCTTTTGTAGGGCGGGAATGGTTGAGGAACGAAACCTTCCCGCCGAGAAAGCGGCTGGAAGATCTGCGACCGTTCCAGCTCTACAAATCAAACCCGGACACAAACCAAACCCGGCTGCTTTTGTAGGGCGGGAATGGTTGAGGAACGAAACCTTCCCGCCGGAAAAGGCTGGAAGGTCTGCGACCATTCCAGCCCTACAAACCAAACGGCATCCGTTGCCGGATGCCGTCAGGGGAAAACCGCTGGTTGGGCGGCTTACTTTTTGTCGTCCTTCTTGGACGTTTTCTTGGAATCCTTTTTGGCTTCCTTCTTGTCGTCCTTCTTGGGCTCCTTGGCATCCTTTTTGCCCTTGGCCTTGGCTTCCGGCGGCACAAAGTCCACCCACTCCAGCAGGCACATTTCGCTGCTGTCGCTCATGCGCTTGCCGAGCTTGATGACGCGGGTATAGCCGCCCTTGCGCTCAGCCATGGCCGGCGCAACGGCGCTGAACAGTTCCTGGACGGCTTTTTCGAGGCGCAGGGTGGCGATCGCCTGCCGGCGAGCCGCCAGCGTGCCCTTCTTGCCCAGCGTGACCATCTTGTCGGCCAGACGCTTGGCAGCGCGGGCCTTGGGCAGGGTGGTCTTGATGCGCTTGGCGAGGATCAGATTGCAGACCAGGCTGGCCATCAGCGCCGAGCGCTGCGCCGTGGTCCGGCCAAGTTTTACGGTGTTCTTGCGATGACGCATGGCGAGTCTCCTGTCTCTCTTATTCCTCGGCGGGCTGGGTCATGTTCAGCAGCTCGGCATCGAAGGTCATGCCCAAGGACAGACCCAGTTCGGCCAGCTTCTGTTTGATTTCGTTCAGCGACTTCTTGCCGAAGTTGCGGTACTTGAGCATTTCGTTCTCGGTCTTCTGCGCCAGCTCGCCGACGGTGGTGATGTTGGCGTTGTTGAGGCAGTTGGCCGCGCGGACGCTCAGTTCGATTTCGTTAACGCTGATGGCCAGCTTGCGGGCCAGCTCTTCGCGGGCGGGGTCCACCGCCTTTTCGCTTTCCTGGAACTCGGCGATATCCTTGTCGAAGTTCACGAACACGTCGAGGTGGTGGCGCAAGATCGCGGCGGAAAGGGTCAGCGCCTCATCGGGGCTGATGCGGCCGTCGGTCCAGATTTCCAGGGTGAGCTTGTCGTAATCGGTGCGGCGACCCACGCGGGTGTCATCCACGGTGTACTTGACGCGGCGCACGGGGGAGAACAGCGAGTCAATCGGAATCAGGCCGATTTCCTGATCGGGCTGTTTGTTCCAGTCGGCGGGGCAATAGCCGCGGCCGATTTTGACTTCGACTTCGGCGTCAAACACGCCGTCACCATCGAGGGTGCAGATGTGCTGGTCGGGATTGAGCACCTCGGCGGTGTTGTCGCACTGGATGTCGCGCGCGGTGACATCGCCCGCGCCTTTGACCTTGATGCGGAACGTGCGCGGCTGGCGGGTGTAGAGCTTGAAGAGCACCTTCTTGAGGTTGAGGATGATGTCGGTGACATCTTCCACGCAGCCCTTCAGGTGGCAGAATTCGTGCTCGGCACCCTGGATGCGCACGGAGGTGATCGCGGCGCCTTCGAGCGACGACAACAGCACGCGACGCAGGGAGTTGCCGAGCGTGCGGCCATAGCCGGCCTCAAACGGCTCGGCGATGAATTGGGCATAGGTCGAGGTGGCCGTGGCTTCGTCCTTGACGACGAACTTGGGCATCTCGAAACGGTTGAGACGCGTAGTCATGTAGTTCTCCTTCCAGTCCCGGGCATTAACCGGAACATATGGCGGTTTGGGTTGTTACTGTTTACTTGGAATACAATTCGACGATCAACTGCTCGTTGACGATCGGCGCGATTTCCTCGCGGCTCGGCACGTGCAGGATTTCGGCCTTGTGTTCGGCCTTATCCACGTTGAGCCAGACCGGCCAGCCGCGGCTTTCTGCTGCGTCGAGGTGGGCCTTGGCGTAGTCGCGGCTGCGCTTGGCCTCGCGGGCCTGGATGACGTCGCCGGGCTTGCACTTGTAGGACGGGATGTTGACCTTCTGGCCGTTGACGCGGATGTGGCCATGGCGCACGAATTGGCGCGCAGAACGGCGCGAGGGCGCGAAACCAATGCGGTAGACGAGGTTGTCCAGACGCATTTCGAGCGCCTGCAGGAGGACTTCGCCGGTGACGCCGCGGGAGCGCAGCGCGCGCTGGAAGAACAACCGGAACTGCCCTTCCTGCATGCCGTACATGTTGCGCAGCCGCTGCTTTTCCTGCAACTGCAAGCCGTAATCCTTCAGGCGCGGGCGGCGGCCGCCGTGCATCCCGGGGATGGAGTGCCCCTGCTCAATCGGGCACTTGGCCATGTAGCAACGGTCGCCCTTCAAAAATAGTTTTACGCCCAGCCGGCGGCAACGCTTGCAGGCGGGTCCAATATATCTGCCCATGAACTCTGTCCTTCCTCTTACTCTTGTTTAGACGCGGCGGCGCTTGCGGGCGCGGCAGCCGTTGTGCGGCACCGGCGTGATATCCTTGATGCCTGTGATCGTCAGGCCGGCGGCCTGCACGGCGCGGATGGCGGATTCGCGGCCGGAGCCGGGCCCCTGCACGCGCACTTCCACTTCGTGCATGCCGAAGCCAACGGCCACCTTGCAGGCTTCCTGGGCGACCACGGTGCCGGCGTAGGCCGTGCTCTTGCGCGAGCCCTTGAAGCCGCAACGTCCGCCGCTGCTCCACGAAATGACGTTGCCGCGCGGATCGGTGATGCTGACGGTGGTGTTGTTGAACGAAGCGAGGATATGCACCACGCCCACGGGAACGTTCTTGGCGCCCTTGACGCGGCGGCGCTTGACTTCGCCTTCGGCGGCGGGGGTTTCGGCGGCTGGCGCAGCTTCGGCGGCGGCAGGAGCCGGGGCGGACTTCACTTCATCTTTGATTTCTTCAGCCATGGTTCAATCCTTATTTGGCGGCGGGGGCAGACTTGGCTGCCGAGCGGGCTTCCTTGCCGCGGACGGCGCCGACGGTCTTGCGTGGCCCCTTGCGGGTGCGGGCATTGGTGCTGGTGCGCTGGCCGCGCACGGGCAGGCCCTTGCGGTGGCGGATGCCCCGGTAGCAGTTGACAGCAATCAACCGGCGGATGTTGCCGGCCACGCCGCGGCGCAGATCGCCTTCCACCACATATTCTTCCTGCAGCATCTTGGAGAGCGTGGCGATTTCTTCGCCCGTCAAGTCGTCAGCCTTCTTGGCCGGATCAATCTTGAGGCGCGCCACCAGTTCCTTGGCGCGGGTGGGACCGACGCCATAAATGTATTGCAGCGCGTACTCCACGCGCTTTTTCCCGGGAATATCTACACCAATCACTCTGGGCATGTTCGTATTTCTCCTGACCTTATCCTTGGCGCTGCTTATGGCGCAAATCGGTGCAAATGACCCGCACCACGCCCTTGCGACGCACAATCTTGCAGCGCTCGCAAATCCGCTTTACCGATGTTCTGACTTTCATCTTCCAACCTCAGCTTTCCACAATCTCCACAATTTCGCCGCGCGACATGTCGAACGGCGACATCCGTACACGCAGCCGCGCGCCGACCGCCGGGCATAGCCCACCGGTCGCGGGCGCATGCTCCCGCGGAACGAACGCCATACATTCATGTCCGTTCCCTAATCTGGCACGGAAAACGCGATGGTTTACCACAGCCACGATCTCCGCGTCCAGCTCAATTATTTCGCGGCCACGCATGTGAGGATTTCCGCGGGCCCCTGCTCCACCACCAGCACGGTGTGCTCATAGTGGGCCGAGCGGCGGCGGTCCCGGGTGCGCACCGTCCAGCGGTTGGGCAGCACCTCGACCTGCCACGTGCCCGAGTTGATCATCGGCTCGATGGCCAGCGTCATGCCCGGCTGCAGGCGGGGGCCACGCCCCGGTTCACCGTAGTTGGGAATCTGCGGATCCTCGTGCAGTTTGCGGCCAACGCCGTGCCCGCAAAAATCGCGCACCACGCTGAAGCCGGCGGCTTCGGTCACCGCCTGCACGGCGTGGCCGATATCGCCCACGCGGTTGCCCGCCTGCGCGGCGGCAATGCCCGCAGCCAAGGCGGCCTCGCCCACGCGGCAGAGCCGGTCGGATTCTTCATCCACCGCGCCAACGCGCACTGTGATGGCGTTGTCGCCGATGAAACCTTCGGCCACAATGCCGAGGTCCACGCTGACCAAATCGCCGGCGTTGATCACCCGCCGGCCCGGGATCCCGTGCACCACCTCGTCATTGAGCGAGATGCACGTGTGCCCCGGAAATCCTCCATATCCAAAGAACGCACTTTTGACGCCCAGCTCCCGCATCCGCCGCGCGGCGAACTCATCGAGCTCGCCCGTGGTGATGCCGGGAACGACTTGGGCCGCCATCTCCGCCAAGACTTGCGCGGAGAGTCGGCACGCCACGCGCATGCTCGCCAGTTCCGCTCGCGTCTTGATGGGAATCATGCTGCCGGCGTCAAGCCAGTTTGGCCAATAATTCCGCGGTCGCCGCCTGCGGATTGGTCCCGGCGTTGATGCGGATCAAGATGCCCTTCTGGTCGTAAAAATCAATCAAGCTGGCGGTTTGGCGCTGGTACACATCCAAGCGGTTCAGCACGGTGGCCTCTTCGTCATCGGGCCGTTGATACAGGGGGCCGCCGCACTGGTCACAGATGCCCTCTTTTTTCGGGGGGATATTGGTGACGTGATAGACCGCGCCGCAGGTCTTGCAAATCCGTCGGCCGCTCAAGCGGCTGACGATGACCGGCGTGGGCACTTCCAACAGAAACACCTGATTCACGGCGGAGCCCAACTTGGCCAGCACCTCGTCCAGTTGGCGGGCCTGCTCCAGCGTACGCGGGAAGCCGTCGAACATGTATTTATCCGTCGGCTGCCCCTGGGCCAGCCGCTCGCTGACAATGCGCATGATGACGCTATCGGGCACCAGTTCGCCCTTGTCCATGAACGCCTTGGCTTCCAGCCCGGTCTGGCTGCCGGCCTTGATGGCCGCGCGCAGCATGTCGCCGGTGGAGACGTGGATGTAATCCGTGGCGTTGCGCACGCCTTCCGCCAAGGTTCCTTTGCCCGCGCCGGGCGCCCCAAGAAGAATAATGGCTTGCATGCGGTGTCTCCTATCGTTGCCGGTTAGCGGCGGCCGCGCAACTGTCCCTTGCGCAAGAAGCCGTCATAGTGGCGGGTCACCAGGTGCGATTCCACCTGGCGCATGGTGTCGAGCATCACGCCCACGATGATCAGCAGGCTGGTGCCGCCGAAGAATTGGGCCACCATCCACGGAATGTGGAACGAGTTGCCCAGAATCATGGGCAGCACAGCGATGATCGTCAGGAACACTGCGCCGGCCAGCGTGATGCGGGTCATGACCCGGTCCAGAAATTCCGCAGTGGGCTTGCCGGGGCGAATGCCGGGCACATAGCCGCCGTACTTCTTGAGATCATCCGCGATTTGCACCGGGTGGAACTGCGTGGCCACCCAGAAGTAGGAGAAGAACAGGATCATCAGCCCGTAGAGGGTGATGTAGGTCGGCCCGGCATAGCGCAGGTGGACGGCGGCGAAGTTTTTCACCGCGTCAATCGGGATCATCATCAGCAACCGCTGCGGGAACATCAGGATGGCCTGCGCAAAGATGATGGGCATGACGCCCGAATAGTTCACGCGCAGGGGCATGTAGGTGCTTTGGCCGCCATAGGTCTTGCGGCCAACCACGCGCTTGGCATATTGCACCGGAATCTTGCGCTGGGCTTGCGTCACCGCGATCACGCCGGCAATCACCAGGAACGCCAGCGCCAGCATGGCCACCAGCATGAAGATGTTGGCCGAACCGGTGCGGAACATGGCCACAGCCTGGCTGATCGCGCCCGGCAGGCGGCTGACGATGCTGATCGTGATGATCAGCGAAATGCCGTTGCCGATGCCGCGGGCGGTGATTTGCTCGCCCAGCCACATCAGCGTCATCGTGCCGGTGGTCATGGTCAAAATGGCCAGCAGCAGGAAGGGCACGCGCGACATGGTCACGATGGTTTCACCAGGCATGATTTGCAGGCCGAGCGCCTCGGGGCGCAGCAGCACCGCGGCCATGGCGTAGCCCTGCACCAGACAGAGCGCCACGGTCAGGTAGCGGCCGTATTGGATGATCTGCTGCCGGCCAGCATCGCCCTCGCGCGCCAATTTTTCCAGCGCGGGGACCACCGCCGTCAACAGTTGCAGGATGATCGAAGCGCTGATGCTGGGCATGATGCCCAGCGCGCCAATCGCCGCTTGCGTCAGCGCGCCGCCGCTGAACAGGTCCAGCAGCCCCATGAAGCCCATGTTGCCGCTTTGCGAGGCCATCCGGTCCATGATGCCGCGGAGCATCTCCGTATCCACGCCGGGCACCGGAATCACCGACAACAGGCGGCACACAAAGATGAGCGCGAGGGTGAAGAAGATGCGCTGGCGCAGCTCGGGGATCTTCAGGCTGTTGGAAAAAGCGGAAAGCATCGGGGAGCCTCGTGGGGTTCAGGGCGCTAGACAATCACTTCACAGGTGCCGCCGGCTTGCTCAATCTTGGCCTTGGCCGTGGCGCTAAACGCATGGGCCTTGACCTGGCGGGCCGCGGTGATTTCGCCACCGCCCAGCACCTTGATCCGGCTCTTGGGGCTGACGCGCCCGGCGGCCACGAGCGCTTCCGGCGTGATTTCGCCGGGGAGCAACTTGGCCAGCTCGCCGATGTTGAGCGCGGCATATTCCACGCGGTTGGGGCTGGTGAAGCCGCGCTTGGGCACGCGCCGGATCAGCGGCATCTGGCCGCCTTCAAACAGCGGCTTGTGCTTGTGCCCGGTGCGGCTCATCTGGCCCTTGTTGCCCTTGCCGGCCGTCCGGCCTTTGCCGGAGGACTCGCCCCGGCCCACGCGCATCCGGCGCTTTTTCGCGCCGGGGGTGTTCTTCAACGAATGCAAATTCATGGTGCTCTACCCTTTCCTGTGCCTACTGGCGCAGCGCCGCGGTTTCCTCGCGGGAACGCAGTTGCTGCAGGCCGTTCATTGTGGCCTTGACGACGTTGAGCGCGGAACCCGAACCCAGCGACTTGGCCAGCACATCGCGAATGCCGGCCAAATCCAGCACCGCGCGCGCGCCACCGCCGGCGATCACGCCCGTTCCCTTGGTGGCGGGCCGCAGCATCACGCGCGACGCGCCATAGCGCCCGATCACTTCATGCGGGATGGTCCGGTCCAGCATGGTCACCTTGACCATGTTGCGCCGGGCGGCTTCCGTGGCTTTGCGGATGGCATCGGCATTTTCGCGGGCCTTGCCCAGCGCGTAGCCAACCTGGCCATTGCGGTCGCCCACCACCACCAACGCGGAAAAGCTGAAGCGCCGCCCGCCCTTGACCACCTTGGCGCAGCGATTGACCTCCACCACGCGCTCCAGCGCTTCGGCGGGGCTCTTCTGCTGAAATTCCTCGTTCTTCTTCGCTTCTCGTTTCATCATAACCGATTTTCCTTACATTACCGGCTCTAGAACTTCAGGCCGCCTTCGCGGGCGGCATCGGCCAGCGCCTGCAGGCGCCCGCGGTAGGCAAAGCCACCGCGGTCGAACACGACTTCGGCGATTCCCTTTTCCTTGGCGACCTGCGCAGCCAGCGCGCCAAGCTGCTTGGCGGTGGCCACATTGAGTTTCTGGCCCTTGACCGGTCCGGCCAGGGTCGAAACCGCCGCCAGCGTCTTGCCGGCGAGGTCGTCGATGAACTGCACATACATATGCACATTGGAGACAAACACGCTCATGCGCGGCCGCTCCGCGGTGCCCTGCACTTTTTGCCGCAGGCGCCGGTGCCGGCGCACGCGATAATCTTTCAACGTCTTCATTCTCATGGTTACGCCACCGTCTTGCCCGCTTTCCGGCGCACGCGTTCGTCCTTGTAGCGCACACCCTTGCCCTTGTAGGGCTCGGGGGGCCGGAAGGAGCGGATGCGGGCGCTCACTTGTCCCACCAATTGCTTGTCAACGCCGCTGACCTTGAGCTGGGTGCCGTCGGTCACGGTCACGGTGATGCCTTCCGGCACCGTGTATTCCACCGGGTGGGAGTAGCCCACGTTCAGAGTCAACTGCTTGCCGGCAATGCTGGCCTTGAAGCCCACGCCCTGGATTTCCAGCTCGCGGCTATAGCCATCCTTGACGCCGACCGCCATGTTCGCCAACAGCGCGCGGATGGTGCCGTGTCCGGCCCGGCTTTGCTTGCTATCGTCCGTCCGGCTGACGAGGAGCTTGTCGCCTTCCTGGACCACGTTGATGTAGTCCGGGAATTTCTGGGTCAGCTCGCCTTTGGGCCCTTTGAGGGTCACGGCGTCGCCGGCCACTTGGGCGGTCACGCCCGCAGGCAGGACCACCGGTAGTTTTCCGATTCTCGACATAGTGTTTCTCCCTCCGCCCCTACCAGACCTGGCAGAGCACTTCGCCACCGACGCGGGCGGCCCGCGCCTCGCGGTCGGACATCACGCCGCGGCTGGTGCTCAGCACCGCCGTGCCCATGCCGCCGCGCACGCGCGGAATCTCCGCCGCGCCCACATAGCGCCGCAGCCCCGGACGGCTCACCCGCCGCAACTGCTGGATGATGGGCTTCTCGTTGTAATCATACTTCAGCGTCACGCGCAGCACCTTCTTGCCGTCGCGCTCGGCGGTGGCCACATCGGCGATATAGCCTTCCTTCTTCAGGATCCGGGCGACCTCCGCCTTCAGGCGGGAGTGGCCCATTTCCGTGGCCGGCAATCCGGCCCTGCTTGCGTTGCGGATGCACGTCAGCATGTCCGCAATGGGATCTGAACAGCTCATTCTACTCCTCCCGTCCTACCAGCTTGCTTTCACGACGCCGGGGATCTTGCCCTCGGACGCCAGTTCGCGGAAGCAAATGCGGCACAATTGAAACTTCCGAATATAGGCCCGCGCCCGGCCGCAACGCCGGCAGCGGCTATAGCCCCGCACCGCGAACTTGGGTTCGCGCGAAGCCTTTACCATCCATGATATCTTAGCCAAGGTATTCCTCCGTTTTCCAAATGCTTACGTTGCGAACGGCATGCCGAGGAGCTGCAGCAGCTCTTTGGCATCCGCATTGTTTTGCGCGGTGGTCACAATCGTGATGTCCATGCCCTGCACGCGCTTGACCTTGTCGGACTCGATTTCCGGGAACAGGGTCTGCTCCTTGAGGCCCAGCGTGTAGTTGCCACGGCCGTCAAAGGCCTTGGCCGGTACGCCGCGGAAGTCGCGGATACGCGGCAGCGTGGCGTGGATCAACCGCTCCAGGAATTCATACATCCGCCGGCCGCGCAGGGTGACCTTGGCGCCGATGGGCATGCCTTCGCGCAGCTTGAAGTTCGAAATGCTCTTCGTGGCCTTGCGCTGCGTGGGCCGCTGGCCGGTGATCTTGGCCAGGTCGTCCGAGACGGCCTTGAGCATGTCGCGATCCACCAACGCGTTCACCGACATGTTCACCACCACCTTGACCACGCGCGGCACATCCATCGTGGAGGGATACTTGCCGGTGGCCTTCAGCGCCTTGACGACATCTTTTTGATATTTTTCTTTCAGTTGGGACATGGTCTTATTCCTTTCCCGTCTTCTTGCCGCCGCGGGTGACCACCACCAGCTTCGAGGCCGCCATGGGCGCCTCGCGCGTGACGATCCCGCCGTTGGGGTTGTCCTGCGACTTGCGCAGGTGCTTCTTCACAAAATTGAAGCCTTCCACCAGCACCCGGCCGGTCTTGGGATACACCCGCAACACCTTGCCGGTCTTCTTGCCATCCGCGTCCTCGCCGGAAATCGCCCGGACGATATCGTCGCGGCGCACATGCATTTTGGGCTTTTTCATCACAGCACCTCGGGGGCCAAAGAGATGACCTTCATGAAGTTCAGCTCGCGCAGCTCGCGGGCCACGGGCCCGAAAATGCGGCTGCCGCGCGGGTTTTTCTGTTCATCAATCAGGATCACGGCGTTGTTGTCGAAGGACAGCGTGGAGCCGTCCGGGCGGTGGATCGGCGCGGCGGTGCGCACGATCAGCGCGAGGGCCTTGTCGCCCTTCTTGACCATGCCCGCCGGCTGCGCTTCGCGGATCGAAACGCGGATGATGTCGCCAATGCCGGCGACCGTCTTGCGCTGGCCGAGCACCTTGATGCACTTGGCCGTGCGCGCGCCGGTGTTATCCGCCACCGGCAACAGGGATTCCATCTGGATCATGATTACACCTCGCTCTTGGCGGCGCGGGTCACCACGCGCACCAGCCGCCACCGCTTCAACTTGCTCAACGGGCGGGTCTCGGCAATCAGCACCTGATCGCCGCGCCGGGCCTCGTTCTGCTCGTCATGCGCGTAATACTTTTTGCTGCGGCGCAGGATCTTGCCATACACCGGGTGCGCGATGCGCCGTTCGGCCTGCACCACCACCGTCTTGTTCATCGCGTCGCTCACCACGACGCCCATGCGCTCCTTGCGCAGATTGCGTGTTTCCGTCGCCATATTCGTTTACCTCGCGGCTTGCGCCTGGTTGATGACCGTTTTGATGCGCGCAATGTCCCGGCGCACCAGCCGGACGCGGTCGGGTTTCTCCAACTGGCCGGCCGTCTGCTGGATTCGCAGATTGAACAGTTCTTTTTCCATCTCCGCCAATTTCGCCAACCGTTCTTCGGGCGACAGGTCGCGGATATCTCTTGCCTTCATCGCGTACGCTCCTTACGTGGTTACAGGACAACCCCGCGCCGCACGAACGTCGTGCGGATCGGCAACTTTGTCGCCGCCAGCCGCAGGCATTCCAACGCCATGGCCTCGGACACGCCGTCCATCTCGAACAGGATGCGGCCGGGGCGAATCACCGCCACCCAGCCCTCGATGGCGCCCTTGCCCTTGCCCATGCGGACTTCGAGCGGCTTCTTGGAATAGGACTTGTCGGGGAACACCCGGATCCAGAGCTTGCCCTTGCGCTTCATGGCGCGGTTCATCGCCACGCGCGCGGCTTCGATCTGGATGTTGGTCAGCCAGCAGCGCTCCATGGCGCGCAGGCCGTATTCGCCGAACGCCAGACTGTTGCCGGATTGCGCCATGCCCTTGCGCGAGCCGCGCTGGCTTTGGCGGTACTTCACACGTTTAGGCATAAGGGGCATAGGACTTCTCCTTATTCGTCACACTCTTTGCCGCGGCGTCTTCCGGTTTCACGCAGATCCAGCACTTCACGCCGATCTTGCCGGCCATGGTGTTGGCTTCCGCAAAGCCGTACTGCACGTCCGCGCGCAGCGTCTGCAGCGGCACCTTGCCCACCATGTAATGCTCCGTGCGGGCCAATTCCGCGCCGCCCAAGCGGCCGCAGGCCTGCACGCGGATGCCCAGCGCGCCCATGTCCATGGTCAGTTGCAGCGCGCGCTTCATCGCCCGGCGGAACGCCACGCGGCGCTCCAACTGCAGCGCGATGCTCTCGGCCACCAACTGCGCGTTGGTGTCGGGATTGCGCACTTCCTTGATCTCGACATAGATTTCCTTGCCGGTCTTGGCGCTCAATTCCTCGCGCAGCTTGTCAATGCCCTCGCCCTTGCGCCCGATCACCACGCCCGGCCGCGCCGTGAACACCGTCACCCGCGCGCGCTGTGCATAGCGCTCGATCACAATGTCGGCTACGGCGGCATCCTTCAGGCGGGTGCGCACCAGGTCGCGGATCTCCAGATCCTCATTCAACAGATTGCCGAATTCTTTTCTTTCCGCGAACCAGCGGCTCTTCCACTGCTTGTGGACCGCCGTACGGAACCCGATCGGATTGACTTTTTGGCCCAAAATGCGCCTCCTTCTTCTCGTCTACTTCTTCTTGCGCGGCTTCTTGTCCGTCAACGTGATTCGGACATGGGCCGTCTTTTTGCGAATCGGCGAGGCTGAACCGCGCGCCCGCGCCCAGTACCGCCGCAGCGTCGGGCCGTTCTCAATGACCGCCCGCGCCACATACAGCTTGTCCGCCGACAGCTCCGCGTTGTTTTCCGCGTTGGCAATCGCCGACTTCAGCGTCTTGCCGATGGCCACCGCCGCCTTGCGCTTGTTCAATTCGACCACCTGCAGCGCTTCGCCCACGCTCTTGCCGGTAATGGCCCGCGTCAGGTCCCGCGCCTTGGTCGGCGTCAACCGTACATACTTTGTTACTGCTATGATTTCCATGTCTCGTTCCTCAAGGACCTTCCGGCCGAATCAGCACCGCTCGGTCCCCTGTTTGGGGGTAATCGCCACGCGCGGTCTCCTCAACCGCCGCGCCGGCAATTCTCTCTCTCACATCCACCACCCGGATCCGCGCCACCCGCCGGCGGTCCCGCAGAACCGTCAAGGGCAACCCGTAACGGACACCCTGCCGGGCGCCCTGATCCAGGATCACCAGACCCAGTTCCGCGTTCACGTCCACCAGCCGCACTTCGCGCGGCGCATCCAACGGCTCTACCGCTGGGGCGCCCGCCGCCGCCGCCCGCCGTGCTTCCTGCACATCCAAGGCGGCCTGCGCTTCGGCCAGGGCCGTGCTCAACTGGCGAATCCGCCGGGTCAGTTCGGCCACGGCGCGCCGCATCTCGGCATTTTCCTGCGCCAGCCGGACGGTCACCAAGCGGGCTTCGCTCGTCACCAGGTCCAATACTTCATCATGATGGCCATCCGCCGCGCCGCCCATGGCCGCTGCTGCCGGCCCGTCCGTGCGGATGGGAATGTTCGCTTCATCCTGCGCGGACTGCACCGAAAGCTCGGCCGTCTCCGCCTCAACCGGAGCCTCCGGGACTGGCCCGGGCTCCATCTCAAGACGCGCCGGCGCGGACGCCGGCCCTGTCGTCAAAGAACTATTTTGCGCTTGCCGCGTGCCGAACCACCAGCCCGCCGCCAGCGCGGCTCCCACCACCGGCACGGCCCAGATCAGCCGCCAGCCTCGACGGAAGCCCATCATCCAAAAATCTCTTACTTCAGCGCGATCGTCTTATCCGTCGCCGCGCCGTGCTTGCGGAACGTCCGGGTGGGCGCAAACTCGCCCAGGCGGTGTCCCACCATGTTTTCCGTCACGAACACGCTCGTGAACACCTTGCCGTTGTGCACCGTGAACGTATGGCCCACGAATTCCGGCAGGATCATGCTGCGGCGCGACCAGGTCTTGATCGGACGCTTGGCGCCACTGGCGTTCAGCGCTTCCACCTTCTTCAGCAGGTGGTCTTCCACATACGGTCCCTTTTTGATTGAGCGCGTCATGTTACTTCTTTCTCCGTTCCACGATAAACTTGCTCGACGGCTTGCGGCCGCTGCGGGTCTTCTTGCCCTTGGTCAACTGGCCCCACGGGGTCACCGGGTGCCCGCCGCCGGAGGTCCGGCCTTCGCCACCGCCCATCGGGTGGTCCACCGGGTTCATCGCCACGCCGCGCACCGTCGGGCGGATGCCCTTCCAGCGCTTGCGCCCGGCCTTGCCGAGGGAAATGTTTTCGTGCTCGAGGTTGCCCACCTGGCCGATGGTGGCATAGCATTCGCCGCGCACCTTGCGCAGCTCGCCGGAGGGCAGCTTGACCTGCACATAACCCGCGTCGCGCGCCGTCACCCGGGCCACCATGCCCGCGCTACGCACCATCTTGGCGCCGGCGCCGGGGGTCAGCTCCAGGGCGTGGATCGGCATTCCGATCGGAATGCTCGCCAGCGGCAGCGCATTGCCGTCCGTTGGTTCCGCTTCCGGCCCGGCCATGACGGTGGCGCCCACTTGCAGCCCGTTCGGCGCCAGGATGTAGCGCTTTTCACCGTCGGCATAGGCCAGCAACGCCAACCGCGCCGTGCGGTTCGGGTCATATTCCAACGCCTGCACCTTCGCGGGAATGTCCCGCTTGTCGTGCCGCATGAAATCCACCTGCCGCAAAAACTTTTTATGCCCGCCGCCGCGGTGCCGCACCGTGATTCGGCCTGCCGCGTTGCGCCCGGCCTTGCTCTTCTTGATTTTGATCAGCCGGCGTTCGGGGCGCTTCTTGCTCAGGCCTTCGAAATCCGAAAGCGTGGTGAAGCGCAATGCCGCCGTGGCTGGCTTGTATTTTTTCAAACCCATGTTCGATCCTCGCTTATGCCATCTCGATGGTGTGTCCGGCCTGCAGCGTCACCACCGCGCGCTTCCAGTCCGGGGTCCGGCCATACGCCGCCGTCCGCAGCCGCTTGGCCTTGCCCGGGCGGACCATCGTATTCACATCCTTGACCTTCACGTTGAACCGCTGTTCCACCTCGCGGCGGATTTCCAGCTTGTTCGCGGCGCGGGCCACCGCAAAAATGTATTGGTTGCCGGTTTCTTTCAGGCGCGTGCCCTTTTCCGTCACCAGCAGCTTTTTGACAATCAGGTTCTTCATGGTTTACTTCGCCCCTTCTGCCAGCCGCGCCTGCAGCGCCGTCAAGCCGGCCGCGTCCGTCACGATGACCGGATAACGCATGATCTGGTACGTGTTGGCCTGCGCCGCCGTGGTCACTTCCACCCGCGGCATGTTGCGTGCCGCGCGCACGAGATTCTGATTCGGCGCACCGGTCACGAACAGCGTGGCTTGCTTCCCCGCCGCCTTCTGCAGCAGGCCCGCCAGCGCCTTGGTCTTGCCTTCCACGCTCTCCAGCCCGTTGGCCACCACCACGCCGCCGGCCTTGATCTTCTCGCTCAGGGCTCGCCGGAACGCCAGCGCCACAACCTTCTTGTTGACTTTCTTGTCGTAGCTGCGCGGATGCGGACCGAACACCACGCCGCCGCCTTTCAGCAGCGGGGAGCGGATGGACCCCTGCCGCGCGCGCCCGGATCCCTTTTGCTTGAAAGGCTTACGGCCGCCGCCGCTGACTTCGCCGCGCTTCTTGGTGGAAGCCGTGCCCTTGCGGAGGCCCGCCCGGTACGCCGTCACCACATCCAGCACCGCTTGGCCGCCGCGCTTGGTTTCCAGCAGGTCCGCCGCAAACTCCTGTTCGCCGGCGGCCTCGCCGTTCAAATTGTAGATGGCAATTTTGCTCATGACTCGTCCTACGCCTTCTTGATCGCCTTGCGCACCAGCACAATGCCGCCCACCGGGCCCGGCACCGCGCCTTCCAGCAGCAGCGCGTGGTCGTCGGCCAACACCTTGACCACCCGCAGGTTCTGCGTGGTGACGTTCACCGAGCCCATGTGGCCCGGCAGCTTCTTGTTGCGGAAAATCCGGCCCGGCTCTTCACGCCCGCCGATGGACCCCGGCCGGCGCATCCAGCCGCCGCCGTGGCTCGCCCGGCCACCGCCGAGCTTGAAGCGCTTCACAACGCCCTGGAACCCGCGGCCTTTGGTGTGGCCCAGCACGTCCACAAACTTCACGCCTTCAAAAATCTTCGCGGTCAGCACATCACCGGCCTTGGCTTCCTCACCCGCCGCCAGGCGCACTTCGCGCAGCACTTTTGCCGGCTTGGCGCCCGCCTTCTTGAAATGCCCCTGTTGCGGCTTGGTCAGGCGCGATTCCTTCTGCTCTTCAAAGCCCAATTGCACCGCTTCGTAGCCGTCCGGCTGCGCGCTCTTGCGCTGCACCACCGTGCACGGACCCACCTGCACCACCGTCACCGGCACCTGCACGCCCGCGTCATCATACACGCGCGTCATGCCGATCTTTCTGCCAATCAATGCTTGCATGGCTGTCCTCCCCCTCAAATCTTGATCTGGATGTCCACGCCCGCCGGCAGGTTCAGCTTCTTCAGCTCATCCACCGTCTTCGCTGTGGGGTCAATAATGTCCAGCAACCGCTTGTGGGTGCGGATCTCAAATTGTTCCATGGACTTCTTGTCCGCGTGGACGCTGCGATTCACCGTATAGCGCTCGATGCGCGTGGGCATCGGGATCGGGCCCGCCACGCGGGCGCCCGTGCGCTTGGTCGTCTCGACAATTTCGCTGGCCGATTGGTCCAGCATCCGGTGGTCGAAAGCCCTCAGCCGTATTCTGATTCGTTGTCCGCTCATGTTCTCTATTCTTTCAACGGTTCATCAACTCTCGGCACAGGCTTTCCGGCACCACATCGAACCGGGTGGGTTCCATGGTGTACCCGGCGCGTCCACGTGTCAAAGAACGCAATGTCGTGGCGTATCCAAACAACTCCGCCAAGGGCACGGAGGCCTCGATTGCCCGCGTTCCATCCCGCTGCGCCACGTCTCTCACCTGGCCGCGGCGCATGTTCAGGTCGCCCAGCACGTCGCCGAGGTGTTCCTCGGGCAACTCAATCTCGAGCGCCATGATGGGCTCCAGAAGGACCGGGCGCGCTGCCAGCGCCGCCTCACGCAGCGACATTGAAGCCGCCGACCGAAAGGCGATTTCCGACGAGTCAACCGGATGCCATTGGCCACTAACCACCGACACCCGCACGTCAACCAGCGGGAAACTTCCTAGCACGCCTGTGCTCAACCCATCGCGGATTCCTTCCTCCACAACAGGTCGAAAATCGTGCGGGATTATGTCGGAAGAAATTTTGAAGTCAATACTATTTCCGCTTCCCCGTTCATTTTTTTCCAGCAGCAGTCCCACCATCGCAAAATGGTGCTTCCCGGCCAGTTCCCGGTCAAATGTGTATTCCGCCCGCGCCGACTCTGTAATCGTTTCGCGATACGCCACCATCGGCCGCCCCGCGTTGGCCTGTACCTTGAACTCCCGCAGCATCCGGTCGCGCAAAATTTCCAGGTGCAGTTCGCCCATGCCCTTGATGATCATCTGCCCCGTTTCGACATTCTGCCCCACTTGGAATGTCGGGTCCTCGTCTGACAGATCCGCCAGCACCTCTTGCAGTTTTTCCTTGTCCGCCTGCGTGCGCGGTTCAATCGCCATCGAAATCACTGGCTCCGGGAAATGAATGCGCTCCAGCACAATCGGTTTTTGCTCGGCGCACAGCGTGTCGCCCGTGCCCACACCCTTGATGCCCGCAATCGCGCCGATTTCGCCCGAATAGAGAACATCCACTTCTTCGCGCTGGTTCGCGTGCAGCCGGATCAGCCGCAGCACCCGCTCGCGCTTTTGCGTGCGCGGGTTGTACACGTTCGCGCCTTTTTTCAGCTCGCCCGAATACACACGCACAAACACCAGCCGCCCCACAAACGGGTCCGTCGCCACTTTGAACGCCAGCGAACACAACGGCTCGAAGTCGCTGGTCTCGCGCACCTGTTCCGCTTCGGTTTTCGGATGCCGTCCCTTCACCGCCGGCACATCCAATGGCGACGGCAAATAATCCACCACCGCGTCCAGCAGCGGCTGAATCCCCTTGTTGCGCAAACTGGTCCCGCATAGCACCGGCACCATCTTGCCGGCCACCGTCGCGCGGCGAATCCCCGCCCGCAGCATCGCTTCCGGCAGATCGCCTTCCTCTAGATAAGTCGTCAGCAGTTCTTCATCCGTCTCTGCCACCGCCTCCAGCAGATGCTCGCGCGCCTTTTGCGCCGCCATCGTCAACTCTGCGGGGATCGCCTGCGTTTGCACTTTGGCCCCCAGCTCTGCATCGGCAAACGTCAGCGCCTGCATTCGCACCAAATCCACCACCCCGCGGAATCCTTCTTCCTGGCCCCACGGAATCTGTACCGGCACCGCCGGCGAATTCAATTGCTCACGAATCTCCCCCACCACCCGGACAAAATTCGCCCCCGTGCGGTCCATTTTATTGATGAAAGCAATTCGCGGTACCGCATACTTGTTCGCCTGCCGCCACACTGTCTCCGACTGCGGCTGCACCCCGCCCACCGCGCACAGCACCCCCACCGCCCCGTCCAGCACCCGCAGCGACCGCTCCACTTCCGCCGTAAAATCCACGTGCCCCGGGGTGTCAATAATGTTGATTTGCTGGTCCCGCCAAAAACAAGTCGTCGCCGCGCTGGTGATGGTGATTCCCCGCTCTTGCTCCTGTACCATCCAGTCCATGACCGTATTGCCGTCATGCACCTCGCCCATCTTGTGCACCCGCCCCGTGTAATACAGCATCCGTTCCGTCGTGGTCGTTTTCCCCGCGTCAATATGCGCCACGATCCCGATATTCCGGATCGTCGCCAGCGGATGCGCCCGGCCCGCCGCTTCCAATTTGACCTCTTTCGCCACGTTCCTGTGTTTCCTTATATATGAATAAAGGGCCGCAACCTACCATGCCCCCCCGCCCGCCGCAAGACCGAACCCCCTGCTCCAATTCGCGCCAGCGGTACGCTCACTGCGGGGCGTCGCCGCCCGCCCCCGCGGTGTTTTGCCCGCGGTTTTGACTTTGCAACGCGGGGGCGCTCTTTCTATGATGGCGCGGAATACGAGCTTATGAAAGCGGTTGTTTTACTGACCATTTCCAATATATTCATGACTGTGGCTTGGTACGGGCACTTGAAGTACCTGCCGGCCGCCAAGTGGCCCCTGCTAGGGGTCATTTTGATTAGCTGGGGCATCGCGTTTTTCGAATACTGCTTCCAAGTGCCGGCCAACCGCATCGGCTACGCCACCTTTTCCGCCATGCAGCTCAAAATCCTGCAAGAAGTCATTTCGATCAGCATCTTCGTGGTGTTTGCGATTGCCGTGCTCGGCGAAAAACTGCGCTGGAATCACGCCATCTCATTCCTGCTGGTGTTGGGCGCGGTGTATTTCGCTTTTCTAAAACCTGCCGCGGAGGGCTCCTGACATGTGCGGGCGAATGGCATTGTGGGGCTGGCTGCTGGTTTGCTTCTTGGCCTCCGCGCCGTTGGCGCGTGCGTACGAACCGCTGCTGCTGGGCGATGATGAGCGCTTGCTGGTGTTGGCTCCGCATCCGGACGATGAAGTCCTCGCCGCCGGTGGCGTCATCCAAGAAGCGCTCGATCTCGATGTGCCCGTGCAGATTTGTTTTTTCACGCTGGGCGAGAATAACGAGATCGCCGCGCTGTTTACCCGGCGACATCCCGCGTTCCGGCCGGGGCCGGAGCAGGCGTTCGGCGGCCAACGCCATCGCGAAGCCCTGGCCGCGGCCACCCAATTGGGCCTGCAGGAGGAAGACATTGTCTTCCTGGGCTACCCGGATCCCGGCACGCTCGACATCTGGAATCACCATTGGCGCACCGTGCCGCCATACCGCTCGCCGGTGACGCGCGAAAACACCGTGCCCTACGATTTCGCCCTGACGCCCGGCTCCGCTTTCGCCGGCGAAGATATTCTGGACGATTTGCAAGAGGTGATCCGCGAGTTTCAACCCACCCATGTCCTGTTGCCACACCCGGCCGACCAAAACACCGACCACCGCGCGCTCTACTTTTTCGCGCGGGTTGCATTGTGGGAATTGATGACGGAGGGCATCCGCCCGCAAGTCCTCACGTGCCCCGTGCATTTGGCGCGCTGGCCGGAAGCCAACGGTTTTCAACCGCAACAGCCGGCGGAGCCCCCCCCCTTCCTCGCCAAGGACGGGCAGTGGTGGGAGTATTCGCTCGCGCCGTTCCAGGTGTCCAACAAGTTGGCCGCGCTGCGGCGCTACCACAGCCAATTTCTGCCGGCGCAAGCCTATTTGGAATTGTTCGTGCGCAAGACGGAGCTCTTCCACGAGCTAGCGGATTGGTCCTTCCCGCGCGGCCAAGGCCGCCGCGAGGTGCCGGCGCTGGATACCGCACAGTATCGGCCCAATCTGGCGCTTTTCCAAACGCTCGCCCAAACCGCCGGCGCGTGGCGCGAAATCGCGCAGCAAACCGCCGCGGAACAAAATGCGCTGGCCAACGCGGAAAACATGTTGGGCGCTTGCGCGCTGGATGGCGATGGCGCCAATCTCACGCTGACGTTCCACACCCAGCGCCCAATCGAAAAGCCCGCCGAGCTGGTTGTGCGGCTTTATGGCTACCGCCCCGACACTCCGTTTGGCGACATGCCGAAGATCAAGCTCCGGGCCAGCGCGGATGGCTGGCTGGATGTTCAGGATTTGGACCGCAAAATCGCACACGAAGCCACCGTCACGGCCGGCCCGCAAAACGAGCTCATTTTGCACGTGCCGTACGCGCTGCTGGGCAATCCGGAAAAATTGTTCATCACCGCCAAGCTCATGAAGGGGAATCTGCCGATTGACGGTCTGCCTGCCATGACGCTGGATTTGGGCGATATGCCGGCCCTCGCGCTGATACCAGCCGCACCGGCAGAACCCGCTGCTCCGCCAGAACTTCCCCCCGCCAAACCAAGCAAGCCCACAAAACCCGCCAGACCTGCCAAACCAGCCAAGCCTGCTCCGTCTCCTTCTCCCCCGCCTGCCGTTGCGCCGCCGACTGCCCTTGCGCCACGCGTGAGCTTGCCGACCAAAGCCGTCCCGGCCCATACCGAGGCCAACGAGCCGGTGCAGTGGTGACCCCCACCGGCCACAACCGCCCCGCGGAATTGGCCCCGCGCGTGTTTCTACATGTGGACATGGATGCTTTTTATGCCGCGATCGAACAACGCGATCATCCAGAATATCGCGGCAAACCGCTGGTGGTCGGCTCGCCGCCGAACGAGCGCGGCGTGGTCTCCACCGCATCCTATGAGGCGCGTCAATTCGGCATTCATTCCGCCATGCCTTCGCGTGAGGCCGGCCGCCGCTGCCCGCACGCCATCTTCGTGCCGCCGGACATGCCGCGCTACAAAATGGTGTCCACCCAAGTCTTCGCCATCTTCGGGCGCTACACGCCCTATGTGGAAGGGCTTTCCATTGATGAGGCGTTTTTGGATGTCACCAGCTCGCAGCGCCTCTACGGTTCCGGCGAAACCATCGCTCGGCGAATCAAGGACGACATCCGCAACGAGCTCGCGCTGACCTGTTCCGTCGGCGTGGCGCCCAACAAGTTTCTGGCCAAGCTCGGCTCGGAGTTCAAGAAGCCCGATGGCCTCACCGTGCTGCCGTTCGACCGGCCCGGCATTCTGGCTTTTTTGCGGCCGCTGCCGGTCACGCGGCTCTGGGGCGTGGGCCGCGTGACGCAACAGGCGTTTGACCGCGCCGGGTTGTACACCATCGGCGATGTGCAGGATGCTTCGCCCGCATTACTCCAACGCGTGGTTGGCGCGCACGGCGCAAGCCACCTGCGCGCGCTGGCCTGCGGCGAAGACCCGCGCGAAATCGAGCTGGATATCCGCGAAAAAACCATTTCCCGCGAGCACACATTTTTGCGCGACGAAAAATCCCGCGCTACGCTCGAAAGTGTGCTGTTCGAGCTGGTGGAGGACGTGACCCGGCGACTGCGGGCCGATGGCCGGCTGGCCACCGGCGGGCGGCTCAAAGTGCGCTGGAAGGATTTCGACACCTTCACCCGCCAACGCCCATTCCCCCAGCCCACGCGCAGCGAACAGGATTTGCAGACGCTTGCGCGCGCGCTGTTTCAGGATATTGTTCTCCAACAGCCCGTGCGCCTGATCGGCTTCGGCGTGACCGGCTTGGTGACGACCACGGCCCCCCGCCAACTGGATTTATTTGATTTGCCCATTGAAACTCGCACCAAAAAGGAGAAACTGGACAACGCCGTAGATCAAATCCGCGCGCGTCACGGGCCGGCGGCCATCCGCCGGGCCCGCGCATTGCGCCAGCCTCCCGGCCCGGCCTCCGGCAAAAACCAGCGTAAGGAGAAACCAACATGACCGCCCCCGCCCCCCGCGCCCCCCTCCCCACGGATGTCTCCATCATCACCACTTACCGCTGCTGCATGAAGTGCAAGATGTGCAACATCTGGCGCTACCCGACCGAAATCGCCCAAGAAATCCGCGCGGAAGAATTGGAGATTCTGCCACAGTTGAAGTTCGTCAACATCACCGGCGGCGAGCCGTTCGTCCGGCGCGATCTGGACGAAATCGTGGAGGTCAGCTTCCGCAAAGCGCCACGCGTGGTGATTTCCACCTCGGGCTATCAGGTGGATGAAATCCTCGCCCTGGCGGAAAAGTTTCCGCGCATTGGCATCCGGGTCAGCATCGAGGGCCTCTCCACCATCAATGACTACCTGCGCGGGCGCGACAGCGGCTTTGACCGCGGGCTCAAAACGCTGTTGGGCTTGCGCCGGTTGGGCATCAAGGACATCGGTTTCGGCATCACGGTCTCCAACAACAACAGCGCCGATATGCTCGAGTTGTATGAGCTGTCCAAAAATCTCAAGATGGAGTTCGCCACCGCCGCCTACCATAACTCGTACTACTTCCACAAAGACGACAACGTCATCACCAACCAGGACGAAGTCTGCAACAATTTCTACGAGTTGATTGATCGGCTGCTGGAAGAACGGAATCCCAAGAGCTGGTTTCGGGCGTTTTTCAATCTGGGGTTGATCAACTACATCAAGGGCAACCGGCGGCTCCTGCCCTGCGAGGCAGGCACCGTCAATTTCTTCATCGAACCTTACGGCGATGTCTATCCGTGCAACGGGCTGGAAGAGCGCTACTGGAAGGAAAGTTTCGGCAACATCCGGCAAGTCAAATCGTTCGAAGACATTTGGTATGGCCCGCAGGCCGACAAAGTGCGGTCGTTGGTCCGCACCTGCCCCAAGAATTGCTGGATGGTCGGCACCGCCGCGCCCGTCATGAAAAAATATCTGCGCCATCCCGCCACGTGGGTGCTCAAAAACAAGCTGCGCAGTATGGCCGGCCGCAAGATCGAACGCGGCAAGTTGCCACTGCCCTTCGATGTCGGCCAAGACCCGCGGCAAGGCGATCTGCGCGAACCCGAGCACACCGGCGAAGTGGAAACTTTCGACAACTACAGCGAAAGCGCCGATACCGACCGCCGCCATACCGTCACCGTGGTGGCGGTGGAGCCGCTCGCCGGCGAGGCTTTCCTGCTGCGCACCACGCGCGGCGGCTACGACTTCATCCCCGGCCAAAATGTTAGCATCGCGCTGCATCTGGACTATGCGCGCAGCAAGGATTTTTCCATCTGCTCGGGGCAGGCGGATGATTTTTTGGAGTTCATGATCAAGGGCAACCGCGCGGGGACCATCACGCCGCTATTGCGGACTCTTGAACCCGGCGCCAAGCTCGACTTGACCGGCCCCTACGGCGAGTTTTTCTACCGCGCCGACGAAAAATGCCGGCACGTGTTTCTGGCCACCGGGATTGGCATCGGCCCCTTCCGCTCATTCCTGCGCAGCTTTACCATCCCAGACTATCTCGTGGTGCACGGGGTTCGCCGCAAGGCCGATTTGGCGCTGGCCGCCGGGATTGATCCCACGCGGCTGGTCACCTGCGTCTCGCGCGAGGATGGCGGCACCCTCCGCGGCCGCATTACCGATTATCTGCGCAACACCGAGCTTGGCGTGCGTGATTTCTACTACCTCAGCGGCAATCCGTTCGCCGTCAAGGATGTGTTCGACATCCTGAGTCAGCGCGGCGTGCCACGCGAGCGCATCGTGCGCGAGTTCTACTACACGTATTAGAGCATCAGAAGAACTAAGGCTGGCAGGTCTGCGACCGTTCCAGCCCCACAATCCAACCGGCTGCTTTTGTCGGGCGGGAATGGTTGAGGAACGCAACCTTCTCGCATTGCTGAAAATGCTCTAGCCAATGAAAAAGCCCCCGCGGCAAGCGCGGGGGCCGATCGCCGACCGGCGGTTAGCGATGGAGGAATTTCTCCAGCAGCGGCGTGGTCTTGACCAGCATCGGCGCAATCACCAACGCCACCACGCTCATCAGCTTCATCAGGATGTTCAGCGACGGCCCGGCGGTGTCCTTGAAGGGGTCACCCACGGTGTCGCCCACCACGGCCGCCTTGTGCGCCGGGCTGCCCTTGCCGCCATGTGAACCGCCTTCGATGTGCTTCTTGGCGTTATCCCACGAGCCACCCGCGTTGGCCATGAACAGGGCCATCATCACGCCCGACACCGTCACGCCCGCCAGCAACCCGCCGAGCATCTTGGTGCCGAACACAAAGCCGATGATTACCGGCGTCAACACGCCCAACAGCGCCGGCACCGTCATCTTCTTGATGGCGGCGGCGGTGGAAATATCCACGCAACGCGCGTAGTCGGCGCGCGCACCTTCCTTGCCTTCCAGCAGGCCGGGGATCTCCTTGAACTGGCGGCGGACTTCTTCCACCATGGCAAACGCGGCCTGACCCACCGCTTGCATGGCGAACGCGGAGAACAGGAACGGCATCATCGCGCCGATCAACAGGCCGGCGGTCACGTTCGGATCCATCACGTCAATCTTGTCGAGCTTGACGGTCTGGCCGAAAGCCGCAAACAACGCGAGGGCCGTCAGCGCAGCGGAACCGATGGCAAAACCCTTGCCGATGGCCGCGGTCGTGTTGCCGCAGGCATCCAGCTTGTCGGTACGCTGGCGCACTTCCTTTTCGAGGTGCGCCATTTCGGCGAGGCCGCCCGCGTTATCCGCGATGGGCCCATAAGCATCCACCGCCAGTTGAATCCCGGTGGTGGCCAGCATGCCGAGGCCGGCGATGGCGATGCCGTAGAGGCCCGCCGTCATGTAGGAAATCATGGTGGCCGCCGCCAGCACAATCACCGGCAGCGCGGTGGACATCATGCCGTTGCCGAGGCCGGCGATGATATTGGTCGCCGCGCCGGTGGAGGAAGCATCCGCAATGCGGTTCGAGGGGCCCTTGCCTTCCGCGGTGTAGTATTCCGACAGGAAGCCAATCGCCACGCCCGAAGCCAAACCGGCCAGCGTGGCCCAAAAAATGCCATTGGCGTTGTACACCTTGGCCGCCATGCCCGGTAGCGCGGCCACGCTAAAGGCCGACGGCGCAAACTTGGCAATCACCACATACGACGCTGCGGCCGTCAGCACCGCCGCGCTCAGCGAGCCCGCGTTCAGCGCGTTTTGCGGGTTGCCGCCTTCGCGGGTGCGCACCATGAATGTGCCTAGAATCGAAAACAGAATGCCCACGCCCGCCAACAGCAGCGGCAGCATCACCAGATTCATTTCCGAACCCTTGGCGCCCGCCGGAATGGAGGACACCGCCGCCAGCACCATGGCCGCCACGATGGCACCCACATAGGACTCGAACAAGTCGGCGCCCATGCCGGCCACATCGCCGACGTTGTCGCCCACGTTGTCGGCGATCACGGCCGGGTTGCGCGGATCGTCTTCAGGGATGCCCGCTTCGACTTTGCCTACCAAGTCCGCGCCGACATCCGCCGCCTTGGTATAGATGCCGCCGCCCACGCGCGCGAACAGCGCAATCGAGCTGGCGCCCATCGAGAAGCCGGTCAGAATCGGCAGCACCGTGCCATTGAGCATCTCATTTTCGGTGCCAAACATCTTGAAATACACCAGCGTCAGGCCGGTCAGGCCCAGCAGGCCCAGGCCCACCACGCACATTCCCATGACCGAGCCGCCGGCAAACGCCACGGCCAAGGCCTCGGGCAGACCCTTGCGGGCCGCGTTCGTGGTGCGCATATTGGCCGCCGTGGCCACGCGCATTCCGAAATAGCCGGACAGCACCGAACAAAGCGCGCCGACCACAAACGATAGCGCCACCAGCGACAGATTCTTCTGCCCCGTCACCTTGACGTTCAGGTAGGCCAGCAGGCCCGCCACCACAATGACGAAAATGGCCAGCACCTTGTATTCACGCCGCAGAAAAGCCATGGCGCCTTCGCGAACCGCCGCGCCGATTTCCTGCATCCGTGCCGTGCCTGGATCTTGTTTGTTGATCCATTGCGTACGCCACCAAGCGAACGCCAACGCCAATACCGCCGAACCCAAAGCCGCAAAAAGAAGTGTGCTTTCGTTCATAGTAAAACGTTTCTCCTTGTTTCTTTTCTAACTATCGAACGTCGGGAGCCTAGGGGATTCACCGCCCCCTGTCAAACATGAACCCGCCAAAATCGCATGATTTCCGCCCCCCCCCCGCGGGCCCAGACTCAATGGGACAACAGTTCGCCGATGCGCCCCCCGAACAGAATGTCCAGCCCGATCCGCA
>Ga0209719_1000259_pt1 | contig 80868 bp, 64 predicted proteins | sample AD_JPNAS2_MetaG_FD_184421 | JGI IMG/M metagenome (GOLD analysis project Ga0209719, IMG submission 184421) | Active sludge microbial communities of municipal wastewater-treating anaerobic digesters from Japan - AD_JPNAS2_MetaG (SPAdes) (version 2) | ecosystem: Engineered > Bioreactor > Anaerobic...
CCATCTCCCGACCTCCCGTCAATGCAAAGAGGCCGGTCGTCGACCGGCCTCTGTTCTTTATCCGTCATTCATACCTTAAAGGTGCGTATTTGACGTTTTTTCCTCTGACACCGAACGGGCGATGAGGATGGCGGGGGGGATCCAGAGGAGGAACCCGCCGAACAGGAACGGCGCGATCGAGGTAATGCCCAGCTCGTCGCCGTGCATCGCCGCAACGCCTATCAGGCCCCAGCCCGCCAGCAGGAGGCCGAACACGGAGTTCTCCCTCCTGTTCATCCCGCGGCAGAGCGAAGCCACACCCATCATCGTCACCAGGATGGGCCACCAGCGGGACACCCCCAGGCCAAGACCCCAAAGCAGCAGGAACAGGCCGAACGATCCGAGAATGACCGTCCAGACGATCCAGCCCCTCGTGACTGCAGGCATTCTACTCCCCTTCCTCCATCGGCGGCGCCAGGGTCGTCAGATCGACGAGCCAGATGCCTTCCACCAGCCTGACCGGAATCTCCTGCGGTCCGTCGGTCGTCCTCACCACAACCACCGCGAGCGTCGAATCCCTGTAGTCGACCGATCTGATGGAGGTGCTCAGCGAATGGGCGGTCTCCGAGCGGGAGACCATGCGCGAGAAGAGAGTCTGCCCGTCCAGGGCCGCGAACTCTTCCTCGGTCATCTCTCCGGCGAGCCCGGTGAGGGCCCCGGACGCCTCCGTGTAACCGAAATGGTGCAGGACCACTACGGTCGAATCGTACAGGTGCCGGGTCGAGGGGGTCAGCAGATTCCAGGCCGTGTCGTAGGAGGAATCGGCCAGAGCGCCGGCGAACTCCTGGACCGCACGCGAAGCGCCGCTACCTCCGCACGAGGCCAGCAGAAGCGCCAGTATCGGCGGAGCCAGACGCTCGAGTCTCATCGGTCCCTCCCGGTTACAGCATGTGGATGACGAGCCCGCTCCGAAGCTTCGGCTCGAACCACGTTGATTTCGGCGGCATCACTCTGCCGTTGTCGGCTACGTCGAGAAGCTGGTCCATCGTCACAGCGTGCAGGGAGAAGGCCACGGCATACCTGCCGGAATCGACGAGCCTCTCGAGTTCGTCAGTCCCCCTTATCCCCCCGACGAAGTTGATGCGACTGCTGGTTCTGGGATCATCTATACCCAGGATGGGCGCCAGTAGGTTCCGCTGCAGGATGCTCGCATCCAGGCTCTCGACCGGATCAGCCGCGGGGAAGCTGCCCGGAAGGGCTTCCAGCCCGTACCACTTCCCGGCCATGTACATCGAGAAGTTCTTGACCGCCCGGGGTGTGGGTTCCGGATCGGGGTAGACTCTGAACTTTTCGGAGATACGAGCGAGGAACTGCTCCTGCGTGAGCCCGGGGAGGTCGGCCACGACACGGTTGTAGGGCATTATCTGGAGGCTGCTCTTCGGGAAGATCACAGACAGGAAGTAGTTATACTCCTCCCTGCCGGTGTGGCCGGGGTTCGACGCCCGGCGCTTCTGCCCGATCAGCGTTCCGGCGGCGCTTCTGTGGTGTCCGTCGGCCACGTAGAGGAACGGGATCCCGGCGAATATCTGGACTATTCTGTCCACAACGTGCTGTTCTCTTACGACCCAGAACGTGTGCCTCACGCCGTCGGGCGAGGTGAAGTCGTTCTCGGGTTCTGCGGAGCACACCTTCTCTGTGATCTCCGCCATCCCGGCCACATCCCGGTAGGTCAGGAACACGGGGCCGATCTGGGCGTTCTGCGACTCGATATGCCTGATCCTGTCGAGCTCCTTGTCCTTCCGTGTGAACTCGTGCTTCTTTATGACGTCGTTCTCGTAGTCCTCGATGGATGCGCACGCGACGAGCCCGGTCTGGGAGTGGCCGGCCATGATCTGCCTGTAGAAGTAGAACGTGGCGGTGTCGTCCTGACGGAGGACACCGCCCTCGATCATCCTCCGGAGGTTCTCGGCGCCGCGGGCGTACACCCGGTCGTCGTACAGGTCCACCGACGGATCGAGATCGATCTCGGGCTTGGAGCAGTGAAGGATGCTCCAGGGGTTCCCGGCGGCCATCTCCCTGGCCTCGTCCGAATCGAGTACGTCATAGGGAGGGGCTGCGACCTTCTCCGCCATGTCCTTGCGAGGTCTTAGCCCGACGAATGGTTTGATCCTAGCCATGAAAGAGTCCTCCGAAGATCAGTGAGCCGGTCATAGAGTGAACTCCGCCCCGGAAGCCGGGAAAGCCCTCCTGAGACCAGCGAGGGCCAGCCCGATCCTCCGTGGAGCGTAACCTAACCCAAAAGCACTTTCACTGCACGAAATCCTGGTTCCCCGGCGGGCGGACCAGATCGAGAACGGCCTTTCTCTCGCCCGTGAACCTCGGATCGAGGACGGGCCCCTCGAAGAGGTCCAGCGTCTTCTTCCAGGGAGACACGGCCAGCCCGCAGTCCCTGAACAGCATGACTCCCTCGGCCAGCAACCTCCAGCGCCACTCGGGCTCCGCAGGGCCCCAGTCGAGCACCAGGTCCGGAAGCCGCCAGGGCTTCGCCCCCCTGTGGCAGGATTCCAGTATGTGGATGCCTTCGATGAGGAAGCCAGCACCCGGAGGGACAGCGGGATTCCCCGAGGCCTTCCCCGAGAGCCTGGAGGCCCTGGAAAGGAGCATATCCCCGAGCAGCCCCCCGCCTCCCCTGCCGGTAAGGTCCAGGCACAGGTCGAGTTCGCCCAGCCCCTCGGCCATGCGGTAGGCCGGCCCCAGTTCGGTTCTGACGGCGTCCTCGATCTGTCCGGCTTCGCGCCTCAGGACAGAGGCCCGGACGAACGAGTCGAGCGCCTCCCGCCAGGCGCCGGCCATTGCGCATGCATCACCCATGACCATCCAGGAGTAGGCCTTGCCCGGCTGCTCATCACACAGCAGTCCGGCCTCCTTCACGGCCGCTTCCGGGTTCCCGAGCCTGAACAGGAGGCGTATCGCCTGGGCCCGCATCCTGCCGAGTTCGTATGGATTCGCTCCCGGCATCCTCTGTCTGAGGGCCATCAGCTTCCGGCCCGCCCCCGCCTGTCCGCCGGTTTGGCTCAAGTCTCCCTCCCTTTGGCGTATTCCCATCGATCCGGCGCATCCGCTATCTTCAAACATGCTCAAACTGATCGAAGGGCACTACCGGGCTCTGGAATCCGTACTGCCGTCGGAGATCGAGCAGGCCGCCGACGACGGACCCTCGGCAGTAGTCACGGCGGGTACGGCCCTCCAGCGTCACATCCTCCGGATACTCGCAGAGTCTTCGAAAAGGGAGATCCTGCCCGGCCTCGAGATCATGCCCGGCCTGCCCCAGCTCGTGGACCGTCTCTCCGACATCCCGGCGGTGAGAGAAACCGTCTCTCCGGCGGACAGGATCCTCCTCGCGATGGAGGCAATGCGCTCGATCCCTGCGGGCCGGCCCTACGCAGCCCTCGCAGGCTCGCCCCACGCAGCCTCCGCACTGGCGGACTTCTTCGAGGATGAGCTGCTCGACCGCGGGATCGACCCTGAAGCATACGAGACGAGCGCAGCCATCGCGTCCGGCATGACGGGTGCGGAAACCGGAGGCGGCGCAGGCCTCTCATCGGACTCATCCACTGTAGAATCGGTGATGACGGCGTTCGGGCGATACCACGAAGCCAGGACGCGGCTGTATCCTGCCACCCACGACGTACTCGCGGCGGGGGTGCTCGGCAGGAGATCGATCCCGTACAGGAGGATCATCCTGTACGGCTTTCTCGATCTCAATCCCCTCCAGAGGCGGCTCCTGAGAACACTGCTCGGATCGGGGGCGGTGGTCGTCTTCTTCTGCCCGGTCCCGGCGGCGCTCGAACAGTGGCAGGACATCGGCAGGAGCACGCGCAGGATCCTCTCGGCTCACGGAGTGCCTGTGAGGGCCGATTCGCGAGGCGCTCCCCCGCCTCCCTTCCTCGAATTCGCGGATGCGCTGCTGGACGGCGGCGGGAGGACGATTCCCATCCCGGCCGGATTCAGGATGATCGAGACATCGGGAGCCATGGGCGTGGCCAGGGCCGTCGCGGACGAGATCGGCCGTGCGACGGCATCGGGGCTGAGCGGCCGTGACATCGCCGTTATAGGCACAGGTCCGGCATTCGGGGCGGTCGAGACGCTTTTCAGGCTGGAGAATATCCCCTGCACGCGGCCGGGCGGCGTCCCTGCGGGGTTCCTGCCCGTCGCGGCCCTTCTCCGGGGGCTCTGCAGGCTCCGTTCGTCCGGATACCATCATTCGGTTCTGATCGAGATCGCGGGTTGCGGAGTGCTGAGGGAGGATCTCGAAGCCGCGCCGGACACCATCGTCGAGGCCGTCAGGACTGTGCCGACACGGAAAGGTTCTGTGGTACTCGCCAGGCTTGCGGCGCTCGACCCCGCCGGCCCCCTGGGGCCTGCAGGACGCTTCGCCGCCGCTCTTTCGGCCGCGGATGCCTCGATACCGGATTCCGCCCCGCCGGACGGGATGCTGAAAGCCCTCTGCAGAGCCGCCCGGACCCTCATCGCACCGGGAGGCCTGGCCGAAACCGTGCTCGAATCCCTCCCCAGGCTCTCCCCTGTCAGACATGAGGCCCCCATCACCCTTCCCGGCCTCGGCGGGATTCTGGATGCGATCCTCGACGGAGCCTCGTTCGCGTTCCCCGGCAATCCGTCGGGCGTCGATCTGATGGGTTTCGCAGAGGCGAGAGGAACGTCCTTCCGACAGGTGATCCTCTTCGGCCTGGAGGAGGACGTCTTCCCGGGATTCGTCCGTACCGACCCGCGGCTGCCCGAAAGCCTCCGCTCCGTTCTCGAACTCCCCCCGGGGAGACTCAGGGAGCTGGAGCAGGCGCTCCTCTTCAGACAGGCCTTCGAATGCGCCGCGGAATCCCTCACCCTGGTGAGGATGACGAACGACTCGACCGGCCGGGAGGTCGCCTGGTCGCCTTTCATCGGCCCTATCGTCGAGAGGGACGGCGGCTTCGCCCGCGGAGGCGCCGAGCTTCAGGTCGTTAGATCGTCCTCATCCCCGCTGGTCGTCCTCTTCGGGGGAGGCGGAAGAAGCCGCGCCGACATCATCGCCGCCTCCAGAGGCGAACTGCCTCTCCACAGGCCGTTCTTCGCCGAGTCATTCGCGGCGGAGGCATCCCGGTACGACTTCTCGGCGCCGTTCGGCCCCTTCGACGGGATAATCGGATCTGCGGCCTCCGACCCGCCCCGGGCGTTCTCCCCCTCGGGTCTGGAGAAATGGATCGGATGCCCGTTCCGATACCTCGTCGAGCAGGTGTGGGGGCTGGATGATGGCCCCGGTGCCGCTTCGACCTCCGTGCCTCCTCCGGATGTCTCCGGCGCCGTCATCCATGCCGCCCTCGCCGGATGCCTGGCCCATGCTTCCGCAAGCGCCCTCGAAGCTCTCGAACTCGAGGCGGAGAGACGGAACCTCGCCGGGATCATGGGCAGCAGCGAGCTGGCCAGGCTCTACGTCGAATCGACGGCTCCGAAGATCGAGCGTGTTCTCGCATTCCTCAGGGACAACGGTCTCGCGCCGGACGGCGCCGGGTCGCTGGAGGCCGGCAGGGAGGGATACATCGACGAGGCGGGCGCCCGGCTGAGGGGAAGGATCGACATGATCCTGTCGGATGGGAGCGGGCGCTGGGTGCTCGATCTGAAGACCGGCCGCCCGGCCGGGATGAAGGAGCTTCAGGAATCCGCCGCCGGCCCGCTCTCGCTTCAGATACCCGTTTACGCCGCCATCATGGATTCCACGGGCGACCCCGTTTCACATGCCGGCCTGCTCTACATGCAGCGCCCGTCCCTGGATGTGTCGCTCGAGGGAGAGAGTCTCGAAGAGGCCGTGGAGGAGGCTATGCCCGTCGTTGCGGAGACCGTCCGGCAGATCCGTTCCGGAGTTTTCCCGCCCGCTGCGGGCGCCGCCGAGGGATCTCCGGCATGCCGCTCCTGCCCCCACTCCCAGCTCTGCAGGAAGGGTCCTTCGAACAGGGTTTCGGCCAAGCTTGCAGCGACACCGGACCTGAGCGGAGCCATCCGCTTCTGGGTATCGGGGGGAGGTGCCGATGCCGAACCCCGGGAGGACTGACGGGGGGCCCGCGGATGGAACCGTCCGGGAATCGATAGTCTCCGAGCTTGCGCGATCCGTCTCCGTCGAGGCGAGCGCGGGGACCGGCAAGACACATCTCATGACCGACCGTGTCATGCGGCTGGCCAGGCATCACGGGGACATCTCGCGGATCGCTGTGCTCACCTTCGGCGAGGCGGCGGCAGCCGAGCTGCGGCGCAGGATAAGGGCGAGGATAATGGACATGCCCCGCTCCGGAGAGGAGGGCGCGCTCAGGAGGACCCTCGCCGGGCAGCTTCCCGGGGCCTGCATCACCACGATCCACTCCTTCGCCGCCTCGATGCTGCGGGAGTATTCGCACATCGCCGGCATCGACCCGTCGTTCGAGGTGGAGGAGCAGCCGGTAGGACTCGACGAACTCCGGAGGATGTGGGAGGAGCATCTCGCCGACGATCCCGGGAGGCTCTTCGAGTGCGGCCGGCTCATCGGCCTCTCCGGAAACGAACTCCCGGAGATGGCGCTCGAGGTGTCCTCCAGACCGTGGTTCTCGTCGGCCGGATGTCTGACGGAGGACGGTTCCTCCCCTGTGGACTGGGCTTCGGCAAGGCTGAACGCGCTGGAAGCCATCCTCTCCGGGGTGCCGGAGGGAGACAGGAAGGGCGATGCCTATCGCCGGGTTCTCGCTCCCGCCCGCGCCTTCCTCGCCGGCCTCGCTTCCGAACAGGAACTCCGTGAAACGGTTGACTCGATCGGTCATTCAGGGGGCTCGGCGAAAAACTGGACGACGGTGTCCAGGTCGGAGGCCACTGTGCTATTCAAGGACACCGTGGCCGCGGTTTTCTCCGCACCGGTATCGGAGCAGTTCGCGAGGCTCGTCCTGCCCTTTGCGGAAAAGTTGAGGAGGCTCCGGGCGGACGATCTCTCGACCCTGTCCTTCGACGAGATCCTCTCCCGTTTCAGGGACTCCCTCGAAAAGAGCGATGATCTCAGGAGGGAGATCGCCCGGAGGTTCAGACACATCCTGGTGGACGAGTTCCAGGATACGAGCGCCGACCAGGCGACCATCTTCCGCCTGATAGCGGGTTCCGGCCGCGGGTTCCGCAAGGGCTCCGTCACGATCGTTGGTGACCCGAAGCAGTCCATCTACGCATGGCGCCAGGCAGATCTGGAACTCTACGGCGACGTGAAGAAGTCCCTCGAGGACGACAGGGAGGGCACCCTCGCGGAACGGATCACCGTCAGCTTCCGAAGCAGCCCTGCGATCATCGATCTCGTCAACGCGGCCGGGCCGCTCATCTTCGACGGACGGACAGCCTTCGACTGCGGGTATTCGGGCTTCGAGCCGGCCCCGGGCGCTCCCGCCGGGCCCAAGCCCATCCTCGTCATCCTGGACGACATAAGAGAGGGAGGGGGGAGGCCTCTTCCGACGGGAGACGCCGCGGCGGCAGCGGCGTACTGGTGCGCGGAGCACCTGCAGTCGCATACGGGACTCTCGACGAAAGCCATGGAATGGGCCGTCCTGCTGAAGGCGGGCACCCATATCGACCGCCTGGTCGAGACACTCTCTGAAGCCGGGATCGCCTGTTCCACCACACTCGGCAGGGAGTTCAAGGCCAGAGCCGAGATCGCCGATCTTGCCGCCATCATATCCTGCCTGCTCCACCCCGGCGATCGAAGAAGCCTGATCCGCACGCTCAGGTCGCCTCACTTCGGGCTCGACGACGCGACGATCACGACAGCCGTCATGGAAGGTCTGTCCGACTGGTCGAGGCCCCCCGGATCGCTCGCATCGTCGTCCCCTGCGGCCGCCCTGGCCTGCAGACAGCTCGAGATGCTGCGGAAGGCTTCACGGGATCTCCCCGTGGCCGATTTCCTCCAGACGCTTCTCTCGGAGTCCGCCGCGGTGCCCGTTATGGCCGCGTCCGGGCGGGATGCCATCCGCGGGCTGTCCAACCTCGCTTTCCTGGTCGAACAGGCTTCGGGAGGCGCCTATCCATCCCTTCTCGACCTGCTGCGTGCGCTGTCGGAGGAAGCCGGGCGGACGGAGCTGCTCGAGGAGCCGTCACCGATCGCAGCCGACGGCACCGTGTCCGTCACCTCCATCCACAAGTCCAAGGGTCTCACCTTCGAAAACGTGATACTGATCCCGCCCCTCCAGTACACGAAGGCCGGAAGGGGGGATACCCGGCTCCTCGTAAGGGAACGCGAACGCAGGGCCGCCCTGAGGTTCGGGAGAGCCGGAGACGGGATTCGGACACCCATGTGGGACGCGCTCGCTGAAATCCAGGGCCGGCAGACCCTGGCCGAAGCGCGGAGGCTCGTCTATGTCGCCCTGACCAGGGCCCGGACGGGCCTGGTCACCTTCGTGCGCCGGACCGCCTGGGAAGCAGCGATCGACGAGCCGAGGTTCTTCGACGAGGTTCTGACGAGGGCGCTCAGAGGCGCCTGCGAAGCCGACCCGGGGCTGGTCGAGATTCAGGAGATCCCATGCGTACCTCCGGGACGCGGGAGAAGCAGGAGAGCCGGCGTCATGCTGCAGATCCCCGCCGACAGGCCCCTCGCCGCCCTGGAACCGACGCTGCCGCTGGCTCCGGAATCCGAGGAGTCCGCCCGCTCCAGGGCTGTCGAACTCGGTATTTCGGTGCACCGGCTCCTGGAGAAGATCGACTTCGCTGACCCGGCCGCATGGCTGTGCAGAGCCCGCGAATCGGCCCGCGCCGGCCGGGAGGATGCGTCGAAGGCCTTCGATCTCGCCGGGAACCTGTTCTCGGCTCCCCTGCCCTTCGACATCCGTGGGGCAAGGATCGCCGGCAGGGAGTACCCCTATCTCAGAAGAACGCCCGACGGCTTCAGGAGCCGTTTCGTCGACCTGCTGGCCGAACACGGGGGGAGGCTCTACGCGATCGACTACAAGACGGACGACATAGCCGCGGAGGAAGTCGAGGCCCGGGCGGCCTTCTACACGAGCAAGCAGGAGGGATACGGGCAGGATCTGGCGGACTCGCTGGGAAGGGCGGTCTCCGTGTGGCTGGTCTTCCTCTCTCCAGTGAGATGTCATCACGTGGGAGACTTCGGACCCGGGTCGCGCCTGTCCTGAAACCCCCGGAAAAGAGACCGTCCCGGGGTCGCCCCCGGGACGGTCCGCATCCGGAAGGTACGGCTACCTGATTACGGTGACTCTCTGGGAGGTGATCTCCCCGGCTCCGTTGAGCCTGAGGAAGTACACCCCGGAGGAGAGGCCGTCCGTAGCGTTCACCGTCATGGTTCCCTGGACATCGCCCTGGAAGGGCCTTGCGACGATTCGTCCGGTGAGGTCGAAGACCTCAAGACTGGCGGGGCCGTTACCGGTGATGGTCACCACGTCCATCGCGTAAAGCGGGTTGGCGCAGCTCAGGCCGAACGCGGCGGGGGCCTCCCCCTCTTCGCCGATGCCTACGGCGTTTACGGCGATCGTGCCGATGTAGGGCTTGTAGTTGTGCCTGCGGACGGTGACGTTGAGCGTGCCCGTCGTGGCGGGGGCGACATAGAGGGTTGCGCTGCCGCCGGTCGTCCAGTCGCGCACGAAGACCTCACCCTCCTTGTAGAGGCATACGAGGGCGTCGTCGGTGGCGCCGGATACGGTGACCGTGACGGGGCACGTTCCCATGATGGAGGCGGGATGGGAGACGCTCATCGTCATGGGCACGCCGCCGGCCGTCTGCCAGGTCCACATCTCGACGGACGGGTCGCCCATCAGGTTGTAGGCCTCGAAATAGTACTTGGTGCGGCCGCCGCCGCTGTAGTAGGAGTAGAGGGCGAGCTTGCCGCCGTTCAGGAAGCCCATGGGCCAGTAGATGCCGTCCTGGAGGAAGTGTTCGTACTCGGCCTTCTCCTGGATGTCGTCCTCGGTCCAGTAGGAGGAGGGGACGGAACCCCAGAACCAGAGGCCGCCCTTGCCCGGCGTCCGGGTCCAGGTTTCGCACCAGGCGGTGGCGACGCCGTAGTTGCCCGTGAGGCAGGCGTGGGAGATGACTCCGGGGAACATGTTGTTGTTGTTGAGCTGATTGAAGTCGCTGGAGCCGAACGGCATGTCGCCCCAGCTCGTCTCGGAGCCGTGGCCGGAGAACGTGAGCATGGACTCGCCCTGGTTCACCGCAGCGATGACGTCCACCGAAGAGGCTCCGTAAGTGACGGGATAAAGCCGGTCGAAGGTGTAGCCCAGAGGAGTCAGGTAGTTGTTGATGCAGTGGTTGTGGGTGCCTTCGGAAATGCTGGGGTTGTCGTTGCTCGCTATCCATCCGGTACTCTGCAGCCAGGCTCCCGAACCGGAGTAGTTCCACTGCTCGTAGTCGATCACCCTGTCGGCCATCATTATGGCCTGGCCGGTGGTCGTGACGGAGAAGCGGCCGATGAACGCATCGGCCACCCAGCCGCCGTCGTCGAGGCAGACGTAGTAGTGATCCGTGACGCCGCCGTACTGGCTTGCGGAATAGCCGGGAAGGAAGTTGGTGTCGCCGACGAGCAGCACGTACTGCGGCGGCGTGCTCCATGTGGAGATGGCGTTCCGGATGTAGGACTGGATCGCGGCCGGAGTGGAGCCCGTGGTCGTCGTGGAGACGAGGGTGACTTCGTAGCCGCACATGGTCTTCCAGGTGACGAAGTCATCCATGGATGTCTCGTAGAAGTCGGGGTGGGTGATGATGAGGTATCCACCCATCGGGGAGTCGGTGCCGTCGAACGAGTTGAACGTGCCGTAGTTGATCGCCATGGAGGCCAGGAGGGGCTCGAAGCCGGAGGCGGCCAGGCGCTCGGCCTCGGAGAGGGTCAGGGCGAGGTCGCCGCCCGAGAAGCCGACGGAGATCGTGGCGGACTCGAGGACTTCGGCGGAATGAGCGGAGGGATTCCAGCGGACGGGGGTCACCTCTACCAGTGCGAGCCTGCGGCCGCGCATCATTCCGGCCTCGATCACCCTCACCCAGCCGTCGGGGTAGACCGCGCCGTCCATGTAGACGTCACGATCGAACACGAGGTCGTACGAATCCCTAGGCTGGTCCTTGGGCACGGAGGGTATGCCGGGGGCCACGGGGGCCAGACCCGTCATGTCGAGCGTGCTCGTGACCTGGCCGTCGAGGGAGACTTCGATCTCCGCACCTATCGGGGCGATGATCCAGGTTCTGAAGACCGGCAGAGCGGGCAGGCCGACTTCCGCCAGGTTCTCGGAACCCGCCACGATGACATTGGAGTACGTCGCGCCATCGAGCGTGGTCTCGATGAGCCTGGGCATGGGCGTATCGAGGCTGAGTACGACCCCGTCCATCGAGGTCGAGACAGTCGACAGGCCGGCGAACGCGCAGGTCGCGATCATTACGAGAGCAAACACTGGCAGCTTCACTGAGACTCCCTTCTGAGAGGTATGCGAACGGATATGAAAGACCGTATCGTTGTTAAAATACCCTGACGTGCAGTCCGGGTAAAGTATCGGGGAGCATGCCGTGATCCGTCTTCTTATCCTGTCCGCGCTGCTGTTTCAGGTACGGGGCTATTCGGTCGTCCTCTCGGGAGGAGGGGCGAGAGGTCTCGCACACATCGGGGTGCTCAGGGCCTTCGAGGAGCGTGGGGTTCCCGTCAAATGCGTAGCCGGCACCAGCATGGGCGCCCTCGTAGCAGGCCTTTACGCATCCGGGTGGAGCGCCGCCCAGATCGACAGCATCGCCCGGAGCATCGACTGGGATTACCTGTTCTCCTCCGCCCCGGACAGGGAGTTGTCGTTCCTGCCGCAGAGGCTCGAGGGAGAGATGGAGCTGGTCACTCTCGGGATGAGGGGCATGACCCCCGTCCTGCCTGCGAGCGCGATTTCCACGCAGCGGCTCGTCACGCTTCTCGTTTCCCTCACCTCATTCACCCAGCTCCAGACCGGCGACGACTTCGACAACCTCCCCGTACCCGTCCGGATGGTGGCCTTCGATCTGGAAAGCCGCTCCCGCGTCGTCCTCGAATCGGGAAGCCTGCCGGACGCCATGCTCTCCTCGATGGCCTTCCCGGCGGTCTTCCCCGCGGTTCGGTCCGGGGGGATGCTCCTCGTCGACGGCGGAGTGGTCGACAACATGCCGGTCGACATAGCCGCGGAGACCTGGGAGCTGCCCGTAATCGCGGTGGACATCTCGCCCGAGAGGAACCCGGCGCCGGAGAGACCTACGCTCCTGGAGGCAGGCACGCTGACTCTGGAGGCCCTCACGAAGACGCTGAACGATTCATACCGCAGAAGGGCCGACTATACGGTCCGTCCCGCTCTCGGCAACGCGGCGATGTGGGATTTCAAGAAGGCGGACTCCCTGATCAGAGCCGGATACGAAGCCGGATGCGCTCTGCTGGACAGCTACCCCGAACTCACCGCAAGGCCCTTCAGGAGGCTGCTGCAGCGAGGAGACGCGGTCAGGCTGGACAACGTGCTACTGGGAGGGCTCACGAGGCTCCCCGAGACAGCCGTCTTCCCCTGGCTCGGTGTGGCCAGGGGGGACACGCTGACCCCTGCGAGCCTGCGAAGGGAAGTCGAGATCCTGTTTGCCTCCGGCCTCTTCAATTCGGTTCGCCCCGAGCTGTCCCGGATCGGCCCGGGCAGGGCGGGGCTGACCTTCCACCTGGAGGAGAGGGACCCTGCGGAAATAGGCATCGGTCTGGCCTATCGAAACGAGTTGGGGCTGGAGGGCAGGCTGGGGCTCAGGACGAGGAATTTCCTGAACACGGGAGGGCGTGCCTCCCTCGGCCTCGGGGGCAGCCAGGGCTACGTATTCGCCGAGCTTTCCGTCACCGGAGCCTCCTCCCGAAGCAGATCCTTCCGCCAGTTGTCCCTGACGGGATGGCAGATGTGCATGCCGGCCGGATCGGGAGACGGATCGACCTGTGCGGTCGAGAACAGGTTCGAGGCCGAACTGGCCAACGGGCTGTCCCTCGGCTGGTTCGGAGTCTCACAGATCGGAGCGGGCTTCACCGCCAGGCACTCGCCGGTGGAGAGCTGGACGACTTTCTGGCGTGCGTTCATCCGGGGGATGACTCAGACCTGGGACAATCCGATGAACCCGAGAAGAGGAAGCTCGGTCCGGATGGAGTTCTCAGTAAGTCCGCTGAAGCCTGTCCATCAGGTTTTCGACCTGGACGCAGCGTGGGTGACGCCCCTGGGGAGGCGCTCCTCCTTCGGAATCGACGGATGGACTCATCTGTCCGCCGGGGAAATCGAACCCTGGCAGTTCACGCGGCTGTCGGTCGCGAGATCGATTCCGGGCCATCCCTGGAATTCGGCCGCATCGAGGGAGAGGCTCGTCCTTGGAGCCGTTTTCAGCCAGGACTTCAAAGGACCGTTCTTCGCGTCGGTCAGAGGAGTGGGAGCGTGGGACTGGGAAACGCCCCTCGAGCCCGGGGACGGATCGGCCATCTGGGGCGCCGGGCTGTCGATCGGCGCCAGGACTCCAGCCGGACCAGTCAGCATATCCTGGGGAATCGGCTCGGGCGACCGGACTTCGTGGACCGTCGGCATCGGACGGCCCCAGGCCTTCGGCCCGGGGAGATAGGCTCAGACGGGCACCGTATCCCCGGCCATGAACCCCACAGTCCTCCTTAGGCCTTCCTCGAACGTCACGATGGGTTCGTAACCGAGTACCCGCCGGGCCAGCCCGATATCGGCCATGCTGTCCCGGACATCGCCCGGTCTTGCCGGCGCATGGACGGGGACGAGATCCTCACGGTCCAGCAGCCGTGCGATCTCCCCCGCCAGTCTGTTCACGGAGATGCTTCCGCCGCAAGCGACGTTCATCACCATCCCGGCTGCACCGGGCGCCTCGGCCGCCCTCAGGTTCCCCTCGACGACGTTCTCCACGAAGGTGAAGTCCCTGGATTGGCATCCGTCGCCGTTTATCAGAGGCGGCAACCCTTCGAGAATTCTCCTTGTGAAGATCGGAATGACTGCTGCATAAGGGCTGTCCGGGTCCTGACGCGGACCGAAGACGTTGAAATACCTGAGGCAGACGGTTTCGAGCCCATAGACACCGTAGAAGACCTGGCAGTACTTCTCGGCCGCCAGCTTGCTTACGGCATAGGGTGACATGGGCCTGGGGGCCAGGTCCTCCGACTTCACCGCGACGGGCTGGTCGCCGTAGATCGACGATGACGAGGCGAAGATCACCCTTCCGACGCCGGACCTTCTCGATGCCTCGAGCACGTTGAGGGTTCCCAGTACGTTTACCTCGTTGGATCTGACCGGGTCCGCGATGGATCTCGGGACACTGGGCAGGGCTCCGAGATGGAACACCCTGGAACAGCCGGCTACGGCCTTGTCAACGGTAGCGGCATCCCTCAGGTCTCCCCGGACGAACTCGCAGTCCACGCCATCGAGATTGGATTCGCGGCCTGTGGAGAGATCGTCAAGAATGCGGACATCGAAACCCCTGGCAAGGAGAACCCTCGCGAGGTTGGAGCCGATGAACCCCGCTCCGCCGGTGATCAGGCACCTCAAGATACTGCGCTCCCGCGCCCTCCCAGTATCCTCAGAGCGGCGGCCGCCGCCCCGAGCCCGTTGTCGATGTTCACCACGGTGATTCCCGGGGATGTAGAGTTGAGCATCGTCAGGAGCGCGGACACACCGCCGAACGCAGTGCCGTAGCCGGAGGAAGTGGGGACGGCTATCACCGGCCCGGAATAGACGCCTCCCAACATCGTCGCAAGCGCGCCGTCCATGCCGGAGAAGACGATGCACAGGGATGCCTTCCCGATCTCGTCCGCCGCCGACATCAGCCCGTGTATCCCGGTAACGCCCATGTCGCCGAAGAGTTGACAGGGGACGGACATCTCCGCCAGGAAGAACTCCGATTCGGCGGAAGCCATGAGGTCCGAGGCGCCCGAGGCGATCAGGGCCACGAGCGGAGCGTCGGCGGCCGGAGGGGAGGGAGTCGGACCGGCGGATACGGCCATGCAGGAGCTGCAGGTTCTTGTTACGGGGTACTCCTTGATGAGCAGATCGAATGCGTCGCTCTCCAACCTCGTGGCCAGAGCCCTGCCGTCTCTCTCGTGCATCGCCTTGAAGATCGACAGCACCTCGACGGGCGTCTTCCCCCTGCCGTAGAGGACTTCCGGCAGAACCGGCTTCGGCGGGACGCGCTCGCCCTTCTTCGACCTGGCAGGCTGGGGCTTCGACTCCACCGGAACCCCCTGCGTGCCGGCGCCCTTCGTCAAGGCCTCCTGCAGCTTCTTCTCCTCCTCTGCAGGAGCCTTCGAAGAGGATGCGAGCTGCCGCACCAGCTCCTCGAAGGGGTCCGGCTTGTTGCGAGGGCTCACTGGTTCGGCCCCGACGAAATCAGAAGAACCAGATCGGAGTTGCTGCGGTTCTGCATGTGGAACACCTCCCAGGCCGGGACGGCCGCCACGTCTCCCGGCTTCATCTCGTGTGCGAACCCATCTGCATCGACATACTCGCCGGAACCCTCCAGAACGAAGATGACTCTCTCCCCCCTTGCGGCCTCCCGCGGAATATGTCCGCCGGGCTGCAGCGTGAGCATCCTCACGGTGATCTTGTTGCAGCCGTCCCGCGTCCCCGCCAGCAGCCTGCTCGCCACCTTGGAATACCCGGTGTCGGAGAGATGCTGGGGCCTGACCCCGCTCGAAGATCTGATGATCATCCACGGCCTCCGATCGCGTCGCCCGGGGCAGCGCCTCCGGACATCCAGCCCTCCGTCGCCAGCCGCCTGCCGTAATGCAGGGGATCTCCCGGGTCGCCGAGCACGAGAAGCCTCCTGACGGACTCGCAGCGCTTCCTGCCCTCCGTGATCATGGATTCCAGGTCGTCTGCAACAGCGGTCTTGCCTTCGTACAGGTTGTAATCCGCCCTGTACCCGGGGGGCGTGAGATTCGGCATGAAGACGTTTCCCCCGGCTTCGAGCCCCTTCTCGAGCCCTTCCTCGTCGAGTGTCTGCAGTGCGGTGGTGGCGGATATGTTGATGTCGGGCATCAGAATCCTGAGAAGTGCGATCATCCGGAGCGTGAGGGACACCCTCCGCGCCCGGGGAGGAGCCTGTTCGCGGACCTTGTCGAGAGGAGTGTCCTTATGCTCGATCCAGGGGCCCATGCCGCACATGTCGATGTCGAGGTCGACAAGATACTCGAGATCCCCCGCCAGAACCGAAGCGGTCTGCCACGGAAAGCCGATGAGGACTCCGCTTCCAGTCTGCCAGCCCGTCGCTCTGAGGTGCCTGAGGCAGGCATCGCGGGCGCTCCAGTCGTGGATGCCGTCGCATGGGTGGACCCTGTCGTAGAGCCCGCGGTCCGAGGTCTCGATCCGGAGAAGATAGCGGCTTCCGCCGGCCTCTCTCAGACGGTCGAGCACGCCGGCGGGAAGCTCCCCGAGGGACAGTACCATCCTCACCGAATCTCCCCAGCGGGAGCGGCATTCCGCCAGGATCGCGCAGACCTCCTCGATGAAGTCCCCTCCGAGCCGTTCGCCGGACTGGAGCAGGAAGGATCTGAGTCCGGCATTCCAGCCGTGGGTCAGCGCCTCCATGACTTCCCTAGAGTTCATCCGGTAGCGGGCCACTCCCGGGTTGTCCCTCCGGAGCCCGCAGTAGAAGCAGTTCTTCTGACAGGCGTTGGAGATCTCGATGATACCCCTCAGGTAGACCCCCGGCCCGGAGTTCCTCCCGAGTACGGCCGATGCAGCGCGGAACAGGGGCCCGTCGATCCCGGGGCCGGATTCGAGAATATCCGTCAGGTCGCGCCGCGAGAGCGGCGCCTCGCGCCCGGCGGCTATGTCGTCGAGCTTTCCCTCCAGGAACTTCAACGGTCTCCCTCCTCCATACCTGGAGGGATGAACTCGCCGGGCATGATGTCATAAGGATCGCTGGCCAGCGATCTCCCGGCCTGCCCGAGCATGATCACGTCGTCGACCACTCCCGCGAGGTCGGTGGTAGTCCATGATTCGTGGTAGCGCCCGGCCACCCGGCCGTGGGAGTCCAGCACCTGCACCAGAGGATACCTGTCCGCCATCATCGACCGGGATACCAGCCCGTCGTCGTCCACGATCACCGGGAGCCCGATTCCCCATGCGGCCACGGTGGACCTCCAGGCCGACGCGGTGGAGTCCGTGGTGACGTACACTACGATCAGCTCGACCGGCTGGTCCTCATAATCGTCGGCGAGCGCCTCGAAGCGTGAGAGGTCGCGCACGTCCGAGAGCCGGCTGAAATCGCTGAACAGCAGCACGACCACGTGACCGCTGAGATCCCCGTACAGGCTGATGGGGGATCGAGTGTTGAACCATGCGTGGCCGGAGGGGAAGTCACCGACGGCGGCGTATCTCTCGGTTCCCTGTACCGGGGGCTCCAGCCCGAAGAGGAACACGACCACGGCGCCGGACAGAACGATGGCAGCGGTGAAGAGAATCCCGGATCTCAGCCTCTGACGCCTGAGGTCGAGCGCCGGAATCTCGTCGCCGTAGCCTTCATGGGTCATCGGATTCGATCCCGCCTTCGCGACCCTCGAGTTCCGAGGCCATCGCCTGCAATCGGTCCGGCGCCGTTCGGCCGATTCTCACGATCGGGCCTTCTCCCTGCGGGCGATGTCCATCTCATGATCGACCATCTCCCGGACCAGATCCTCGAACGTGATGCGGGGCCGCCAGCCGAGCAGCCTGTGCGCCTTGGAGGCGTCTCCACGCAGAGCGTCGACCTCCGTGGGTCTGAGATACGACGGATCGGTATCGACATAGTCCCGGTAGTCGAGCCCTGCGAAGCCGAAGGCCAGATCCGCGAACTCCCGCACCGTGTGCATGCTGCCGGTGGCTATCACGAAGTCGTCGCCCGCCGGCTGCTGTAGCATCAGATACATCGCTTCCACGTAGTCCTTCGCATGACCCCAGTCCCGCCCGGCGTCGAGGTTTCCAAGCACGAGCCGCTTCTGCAGGCCGCACGCGATCCTTGCGACCGCCACGGCTATCTTGCGTGTGACGAAGTTCTCGCCCCGCCTCGGGGATTCGTGGTTGAACAGGATTCCGCTCGAGGCGTGCATCCCATAGCCTTCCCGGTAGTTCACGACCATCCAGTGGGCGAACAGCTTGGCCGCTGCATACGGGCTTCGGGGATGGAACGGGGAGGTCTCGCTCTGCGGAGGAGGAGTCGCTCCGAACAACTCGCTGGTAGAGGCCTGATAGAACCTGCACTCCCTGGTCAGGCCGACCTCCCGCACCGCGTCGAGCAACCTTGCCACACCGAGGCCGTCGACGTCCCCGGTGTACTCCGGCATGTCGAAGGAGATTCGCACGTGGCTCTGGGCCGCGAGATTGTAGATCTCGTCCGGACCGCACTTCTCGAGAATCCTGTTCAGTGCGCTGGAATCCGTCATGTCGCCGTAGTGGAGGAACAGCCGGGAGCCGTATGTCTCCCGATCCTGTATGAGATGCTCGATCCTGCTACGGTTGAAGCTGGACGATCTCCGGACTATCCCGTGGACCTCATACCCCTTGTCCAGAAGCAGCTCGCAGAGATACGAGCCGTCCTGTCCGGTGATACCCGTGATAAGGGCTTTCTTCATGCAGCGCTCCCCCTTCTGCGGGAATCATTCCCAGGCCTGCAGCCTCCTTGCGACCATTATCGTGGGATCGTCCCCGAACCCGTCGCTCCCGTGGAAGCGGTGGACATACGGGCGATCGCCTTCACGACATTACGGGGACCAGGCCCGGCGCCTCCTGAGAAGGAGGCAGGGCGCCCGGGTCCGTACTCCTCACCTGAGCGTCCATCGCCTCGGTCAGCCCGTCCGAATACATATCACCAGCAGGTCGTCGCGCCTCATGCGAACGGTTCTACCGAAGCGGGATGCATCCAGGGACACTCCGGGCGGAATCCCCCGCCGTCCGTGAGATCGAATATGCCTCCGCCGGTCCCGGGCAGGATGGGCGGGTTGTGCCCGTAGTTCGCCCACCCGACATCTCATTGTCCTCCTTCCCGGGTATGAACTATACCCTGTGACCGAACCGGGGGTGAGCCTCCCGTTCTCCTCTCCCCCGGCCGGTACGCTTGTTTATAGTCCAATGCCGATCAGAGGCCGGCGGCCGTGTCATGAACGAGGCGGCCGCGCCATCGGCGACGGAGGAGCGGAGCGGGGATGACGGAGGAGAAAGGCCCTTCCGGATCTACACCGGAGCCCGGCGCGGATCAGGAGATCCATTACTGCTACAGGTGCGGCAGCCTTCTGAAACACAGCCGCGAATGGTGCGGCACCTGCGGAGCGGATCAGTTCTATACCTGCCGAAGCTGCGGCAGGGTCTTCAACAAGGCCTTGCACAGGTGCCCGGAATGCGGGAACAGGCGCAGGAGAAGCTCCCACAGGAGCGGCATATCGAGAGTCAGTACGACACCGGCGGCCGCGGAATGGTTCAGGCACAACCGGAGGACGCTGTTCTACGTTACGGCAGGAGTTCTGGGGGGCATACTCGTCGGGGCCATAGTGAAAACGCTCGCATCCCACTCCGGTCCCCCGAACGATCAGGGTTACGGAATCACGTCGCTGATGTACTGGCTCGACCCGTTCATCAGAGCCGGGAAAACGGTATACCGGGCTATTCTGGGAGTCTCCGGGGCCGTCCTGAACTGGATCGTGCTCCTGATTCTCAACAACTTCAAGACGACGGTCCTCGCCTTTCTGGGGGGAGTCGCAGGGTTCGTCCTCGCCATGAAGGACAGGAACAGGCGCCGCAGGGCCAGGAAGCACAGGGCCCACCGAGAGGGCGGTGAAGACGCTGAGGATACTCGGACAGAGGCTGAGTGACGGCTCCGTCGAGATAGTCGAGGCCCCGGATCCAGGGATGCTCCAGGGTTCGATCAGGGTCGATACTCTGTTCTCCGCGGTGAGCCCCGGGACCGAAGGCGGAAAGATCCGGTCCGGAAGGATGTCGCTGCTCGAGAAGGCGCGTGCGAGGCCGGAGCAGGCCGCTCAGGCGCTGTCGATGGTCCGCACGCTGGGTCTCGCGAACACCATCCGGAAGGTGAGATCAAGGCTCGAGTGCGCTCAGCCGCTCGGTTACAGCCTCTGCGGCAGGGTTACGGAAACGCTCGGGGACTGTCATGGAATCGCGGTAGGCGACCTGGTGGCCTGCGCAGGCGGCGGTTACGCAAATCACGCCGATCAGGCGGTCGTTCCGGCGAACCTTGCCGTGAAGGTGCCGGACGGTGTGGACCCGGCCGACGCGGCGTTCACCACTCTCGGCGCCATCGCCCTGCAGGGCGTCCGGCTGGCGGCACCCTCCCAGGGCGAATGCGCACTGGTGATCGGTCTCGGCATCATAGGCCAGCTCGGCTGCCAGCTTCTCAAGGCATCAGGATGCAGGGTGATGGGCATGGACACCAGCAGGTCGGCCGTCGAACTCGCCCTCTCCTCGGGCGGCGCCGACACTGCTTCCGATTCCGATCCCGACTGCGTACTCCGTCAAGCCGAGGTCTTCTCCAGGGGCAGGGGTGTGGATCTCGTCCTGATCTGCGCCGGAACGAGCAGCAACGGCCCGGTCGAACTGGCCGGAGCCGCCTGCCGCAGGAAGGGCAGGGTCGTCGTCGTCGGAGCCGTCGGGATGGACATCCCGCGCGAAGACTACTACCGCAAGGAGATTTCGTTGACCGTTTCGTGCTCCTACGGGCCGGGACGGTACGATCCCTCCTACGAGGAGGGCGGGATCGACTATCCGCTGCCGTATGTGAGATGGACGGAGGGACGCAACATGGAGGCCGTTCTCGACGCGATGGCGTCGGGAGCGGTGCGGCCTTCCGTACTCGTCACCCACAGGATTCCTTTCGAAAGCGCGCCTTCCGCCTATTCCATGATCGCGGACGCCTCGGAGCACTTCTGCGGGATACTGCTCTCCTATGGAGTGAACGGCGGCCGCACTCCCGTCGCATCCGTTCCGCTGGGCACCCGCAGGACGGGCGGCTCCGGTTCTCCCGGGATCTCGTTCATAGGCACGGGATCGTTCGCCCGGACCTTCCTTCTGCCCCAGGTAGCCCGCAGCGGCAGGGCGAGGCTCGAATCGATCTGCACGCGCTCCGGGCTCACGGCTGCGGACGCCGGCAGGCGGTTCGGCTTCGCGAGGGCGGTCTCGTCCCCCTCCGAAATAATGTCGGACGATTCAACGGACGCGGTCTTCATCGCCACGAGACACGACCGCCACGGCCCCGAAACGCTCGAAGCCCTGAGGGCCGGCAAGCATGTCTTCGTCGAGAAGCCGCTCTGCCTGTCCAGGGATGAACTCCGGGCGATTGCAGGAGCCTTCCTGAACTCGAATGAGCCCCCGGTTCTCATGGTGGGATTCAACCGCCGGTTCTCGAAGGCTGCTGCGGCGGCACGGAAATTCCTCGAGGAAACCGGACATCCTCTGGTCATGAACTACACCGTCGCAGCCGGCAGGATACCGGTCGACCACTGGACTCAGGACCCGGTGCAGGGCGGAGGCAGGATTCTCGGCGAAGTCTGTCACTTCATCGATCTCATGCAGTTCGTCTCCGGCTCGGAGCCCGTCTCGGTGAGGGCCGCTGCCCTCGGGCGGAATGACGAGGCCGTGCCTGCAAGGGACAATTCGATACTGCTGTTCGAGTTCTCCAACGGATCGGTCGGTACGGTCTCCTATGTCGCCGACGCCTCGAAGAAGGTTCCCAAGGAGCGTTTCGAGGCTTCCGGAGGAGGCAGGACGGCCGTGATCGACAACTTCGCCCGGGTGGACCTCTTCGGTTCGAGGAAGGTCACGGTCCGGTGCAGGGGCAAGGGCCACGAGGAGGAGGTGGCCGCTTTCATCGATTCGCTCTACTCAGGCCGGCCGCCGATCGCCTTCCGCTCCCTCGTCGCCACCACTCTTGCCGCCATCGCCTCGGAGGAGAGCCTCAGCGGCGGCGGGACCATGGCGATAGACGTGGACGCCTTCCTCGGCTCCTCGGATGGGTGAGGCGACCCGGCGGCTCGACGGGCTGGAGTCGATCGCCCGGAGCGCTTGGTCGCGCGAGAGGGCCCTCGGCTTCGCCGGACCCGATCCTTACGACGGCCTGAACAGCAGGCTTCTCGGTCCCGCCCTGTCGAGGTCGCGAGTTCTGAGGCTCGCTCTGATCCAGGCGGTGAAACGCTGCCCGTTCGACCCCAGACGCCTCCTGCTGATACCGCCGGGCGTCAATCCAAAGGGGCTTTCCCTGTTCCTCTCGGGGCTGGCGGACTTCCCCGCGATCGACCCTTCCGGCGTGGAGGCCGGAATCCTGCAGGATGCCCTCATCCGGTGCGCTTCCAGCCCGGACGGCACACCCCTGTTCGCTCCCGGCGCCGGCGGAGAATCTGCACTGCCTTCGGATGCACAGGCCGGCTGGGGCTACGACTTCCCCTGGCAGGGGAGGGCGTTCTTCCAGCCCGCTGGTTTCCCGACCGTCGTCTGCACGAGCTTCGTCGTCGATTCCCTCTGCGACAGCGGCGCGGCCGGGGCGGGCGAATTTTTCGAAGCCTCCGTGCGGTTCGTCAGGAAATCCCTGGGCCGGTTCGAGTGCCCGGACGGCGTCTGCTTCAGCTATTCCCCCAGGGATGCCTCGAGGGTCTACAACGCCTCCCTCTTTGCCGCGAAGATCCTCGCCAGGGGCCACGCGGCGGGTATCGGCGGAGGGCTCGATGCAGAGGCCTCCAGGGCGGCGGACTTCGTCATCTCGCGCCAGTCCCCCGACGGCTCCTGGCCCTACGGTGAAGCGCACCACTGGCAGTGGGTGGACGGCCTCCACACGGGCTTCGTCCTGGAGACGCTGATGTTCCTCGGAAGGACCCTCGGGCGGGACGACTGGGATGAATCGATCAGGAGCGGACTCGGGTTCTATGCCGGGAATCTCTTCGCTCCTGACGGGACCGCGCTGTATCATCCCGGGTCCGGTTATCCCGTCGATCCTCACAGCTACGCGCAGGGGATTCTGACGTGGCTCGCGGCCGGGCGTAACGGCTTCGAAGTGCTCGTTGATCCGTCCCTGATCGCGGACAGGGCGGTCGAACTCCTCTGGGACGACCGCCGTAGGGGATTCAGAATCAGGAGGAGCCGGTTCGACGCCTCGCGCACCATCTACTCCCGCTGGTCGCAGGCATGGATGTTCCGTGCGCTCGCAGCGCTGCTGAAGGAAGGCGGCCGGTCCTGAGAATCTGGTTCGACGCCGACAACGCCCCGCACGTCCCTGTGATGAGGCCGGTGGCCGCCGAGTTCTTGCGGATGGGCCACGAAGTGTTCTTCACCGCCCGCGACAGATCGTCGACGTGCGAACTGCTGGATCTGTACGGTCTTTCCTACATCCGAGCCGGAGGCCGCTCGGTGAAGGGCGGCGCAGGGAAGGTGGCCAGCACGCTCCTGCGCTCTCTCGACCTTGCCGGATCCGTCAGGGACAAAAAGCCCTCGATCTCGTTCGGGCACGGATCACGCTCCCTGCCGGTTGCGTCAGCCCTTCTCGGAATCCCGTCCGTGACGATGTTCGACTACGAATGGGTGAACCCGTCGATCTTCAACAGACTGTGCCGCACGATCCTCCTGCCGGAGGCGGTCGGGCTCGACAGAACCCGCGAAGCCGGGATCGACACCCGGAAGACTCGATTCTTCCCAGGGCTCAAGGAGGAGCTGTATCTCTCGGACCATGAGTTTTCGGACATGCCCCGCGAGATATCCGTACTGACCGGCGGCGCACCGTATGTCCTCCTGAGACCCCCGGCCGTTACCGCCCACTACCACAATCCCGAGAGCGAGCGGATCTTCCACGCGCTCCTCGAGAACCTTTCGAAGCGCAACCTGCCGATTGTCTTCGTGCCGCGCTCGGGAGACGATCCGCTGACCGGGGCCGCGAGGCGCGTCGGGGCCGTCGTACCCGGCCGGGTGCTGGACGGGCCGGAGCTGGTCTGGAATGCACTCCTGGTCGCAGGCGGCGGCGGCACCATGACACGCGAAGCTGCGGTGCTGGGCGTGCCCTCCGTGAGTTTCTTCATGGGCAGGCCCGGCCGCGTGGACGAGCATCTCGCTTCCCTGGGACGCCTGGTTGCCGTCCGTGACACGCAGTCCGCGCTTGCGCTCGACCCGGTGTCTTTCGAGAGACTCCCCCGCCTCGTGAACCCGGGCCTCCCGGCCGTCGTCGCGGATCTCATTCTCGACCGCTCCGCCTGCGGACTCCGCTGAGCGGTATGAATCAGGAAACGCATACAATCGGAACGATCACGAGAGGGACCGGAGTTCCAGCCGGATCGGATATCAAGTAGCTCCGGAACGGTAGATGATCGTCCCGGACGAGGCGGCAAGCGCTTTCGACCCGGCCGGCGGAAGAAAACTCATGAGACTATGGAAGCATACTTGTCCAGAGTGAGACAGGCATGGTGATGATACATCATGGCCTTCAAGTCTAGTCTAGCTGTTTAATTGACTTATAGATGGATACACAAGCATATACGTAGCTCTTTATAAACCTTATCTCGTTGTGGCGCTGCGAGATACCAGTGCATTTCAAGCATCTCAAGCCAGACCTGGGCCCTCGGGCCCTGGCGTCTCCCTGTCCACCTCGGAGACAGCGAAGGAAAACTTGCCCGAGCTGTTGAGCGGAATTGATTCCACGCGCCGGATCACGACCTTCACTCCCGCCGGCAGAATCTCCTGTATCTCCCTCCCGAGCCTTTCCGCATCCTCATCGACGAAGCCGATGTCGGGGACTATCCGGACAATGAGTTCCCCGGGCACCTTCTGGTAGATCTGTGACTGCCTGATGTGCGACATCCCCTTGAACGGGAAGGTGAGGTTAGAGGCGGAGAGGAGGGAACCGTCGGGCATGACGAGGAGATCCTCGGTCTTGGTCGACACGGCCATGATCCTGGGCGAGGTGCGCCCGCACGGGCATCCTCCCTCCATCAGCCGCGTCATGTCGCCGGTGCGATATCTCAACAGCGTGAAACCCGTATTGCTGAGGGAGGTGCCGACGAGCTCGCCGGTCTGTCCCGGTTCGGCGTCCCTTCCAGAGGAGTCGAGGATCTCGAAGAAGGAGTTCTCCCAGTTGACGTGAAGCCCGTTTCTGCATTCGAACTCGCTTGCAGAGACGACCCTCTCCGTCAGGCCGTAGAAATCCCACAGGCCGCATCCGAAGGCGTCCTCAATGGCCTTCCTCTGGAAATCATGCAGAGGTTCTGCGCCGAAGAAGGCTCCCCGCAGCCTGTACTCGAGCCCATTGCTGCTCATCGCCAGGGCCAGGGCGTACAACGACGAGGGGTAGCCGGAGAGGAATGCCATGCTCCTCTCCTTCATGTAGGAAAAGTAGAACGAGGAGTTGTCCGGGGATATGTGGTACGTGGAAATGTATGAGAGCTTCGCCGGAGGGCACTCCCTCCAGAAGGGCGGCGATGTCTGCTCGATGGGTACTATACGGTGGCCTCCGAGCATACCTGTCCAGTCCACTCCGAACCTGCAGCCGACCGCAAGCCTGTGCCTCCAGATCAGAGCCCTCTCCCAGTCGATGGATTCCCGGTTCCAGTAGACCTTCAGAGGAAAGCCGGTGGTGCCGCTCGTACCGTGCCTGACCAGCTTCGAACGGTCTGCGTCTTTCGGGATGAAGGCGGCCGGGTTCTGTGCAACCGTCCGCTTGTCGAGGACCGGCAGGGACTTGAGCACGCCTGCCGGGTCGTTCCTGACGGTCTCTTCTTCAGGGATCATGTCTTCGTAATAAGGCGTATTCCGGGCCGAAAGCAGAACTTCGGCGAGCCTGCCGCGCCTGTATTCCTCGATGTCCTCGAGCGGCCAGTACTGCATCTTCTGCAGCCTGACGACGAGTTTCCTGAACGCAGGCGAGGATTCGTGCCTCCAGCGGACGGATGCTATCGCAGAAACCGCCATGCTCTGCAACCTGACCGGAAACTTGCGGTAAATGCTGTAACGCAGGCCGGAGTACACAACTGCTTCTTTCCTGTTGACACCCCATCCGAAGATCCTCCGAAATATACCAACAGTTATCACTTCCGCACGTGATGCCCATATTCGGAGCATCGAGAGGGAGGCGACCGGCCGTGGACAGAGCACGAAAGACAGCAATAGCGAGGACTGCCGAAGCGTCCTATCCGTGCACGGCCCCGTTCGATCCTTCCGAACCCGTGCCCGAGTATCCCTGGGAAGGATGTCTCCAGATTCCGCCCAACCACGCCTATTCCGCCGTCCGGAACGCCCTCTCGGCTCTGGGGATGGATGCGGGGAGATACGGTACGCCTTCATGGAATCCTCTCGGCGACGTGGTACGCAGCGGCGACGTGGTCCTGGTCAAGCCCAACCTGGTGTGCGAGGCACGCGAAGGCGACCATGACCAGTGGGAGCAGATAGTAACCTCCGCCTCCGTTGTGAGGGCGGTTCTCGACTATGTGCTTATAGCCCTCGGTGGGAGAGGACGGATTGTGGTGGCGGATTCCCCCCAGACCGATTCCGATTTCGATCTCACCGTCGAGAGAACCGGGCTCCGGGAGACGGTCCGCGAACTCCGGCGCAGGTCCGGCGTGCCGGTAGAGCTCATAGACCTCAGGACCGAGCGCTGGATCGTGCAGGGGGGTGTATGCTCCGGGAGCGAGAAGCTCCCCGGGGATCCTGAAGGGGTTTCGAGAATCGATCTGGGAGGACGGAGCCACTTTGCGGGAAGCCCCGGCACCTCACCGTTCTACGGAGCCTCCTACGACTCGGACACGACCAATATCAACCATTCCGAAGGAAGGCACGTCTACGAGATCTGCGGAACAGCACTCGCAGCCGATGTCATCATCAACATCCCCAAGCTCAAGACCCACAAGAAGAGCGGCATGACAGGATGCCTAAAGGGGATGGTCGGCCTCGCCGGTGACAAGAACCTGCTCCCGCACTACAGGTTCGGATCTCCTTCGACCGGAGGCGACCAGTACCCCGACGGCAGGAGAGGCGGCTGTCTGGAGAATGCTGTAGTCAGAGGGGCCAAGAGGTTCATGCTCGGAGGAGGGCCGGCCGCCAGGGCCGTCGTGAGGATGCTTCGACCCCTGGGTTATGGCCTCTTCGGATCCACCCGGGAGGTCGTAAGGAGCGGCAACTGGTGCGGAAACGACACGATCTGGAGGATGGTGCTCGACCTGGCTGCCATCATCACCTACTGTGACAGGGATGGGACGATCCTCGACCGCCCGGCACGCAGGTTCTTCAACGTAGCAGACGGAATAGTCGGCGGCGAAGGCAACGGACCGCTCGACGCCGATCCGGTGTCATCGGGGATGATCGTGGCTGGAGAATCGCCGCTGGTCGTCGACGCAGTGTCGGCTGCAGCCATGGGGATGAATCCCCTGTCTCTCCGCCTGATACGCGGAGGATTCGACAGCAGATGGAACTTCGCCCCATGCCCGCCGGAAGAGGTTCTAACCGTCGTCGAGCCCGGCGGCGGCGTCACGGGACTTTCGTCCGTACCGACGGTCTTCCGGTTCGAGAGGCACTTCGGATGGCGGGAGGGCTTCGGGGGCGGATGACCCCGGCATGATGGCGGACAACGGCATCAGGGTACTCCTCGCCATCGACGGGCTGGGTCCCGGGGGGGCGGAGAGACAGTTCCACATGCTCTGCGCCGGGCTGGCCGGGAGGGTCGAGGTGGCCGCATGGTCCCTCCACGGCGGGCCTTATGCCCGGATGATCGAGGATCTCGGCATCAGACTCGTGATCCCGGGGGGCGGGGGGGGCGCCGGGGCGGTCCGTTCCGCCCTGTCCTTCGCGAAGGACTTCTCCCCCTCGGTGATCCATTCCTGGGGCTGGATCTCGGCGCTGCTGATGCACCGGGCATCGAGGAGGTCCGGCGCCGCGCACGTCACAGGTCTCGTCAGAATGGGCACGCTCCCCGCACGAAAGCGGTTGAGGCTTCTCATCGCGGCAAGGATGGGCGATCTCTGTACCGGCAACAGTGCAGCCGGACTCGAAGCCTGGAGGATCCCCCGCGAAAAGGCGAGACTGGTGAGAAACGGTTTCGACGAGCGGAGGGCGGCGGGATTTCAGGCCGGCCCGGGGACGCATGAACGCTTTCGTTGCGTGATGGCAGGATCCATGTCGGCCCACAAGGATTTCGCGACCCTGATAGACGCAGCGGCGATGCTCTCGAAGGTGCATCCCGGGAGGTTCGAGTTCGACCTCCTCGGCAACGGACCGGACAGGTCCCGGCTCGAGGAACGGGCAAGGAGCGCTGGATGCCCCGGGGCCGTAGTCTTCCACGGCAGGAAGGACGATGTCATGCCGTTCCTGCGCAATGCGGACGCAGGAGTGCTCCTCTCGCCGAAGGGCGAGGGGATGTCGAACTTCCTCATGGAGTGCATGGCCGCAGGGCTGCCTGTGGTCTGCTCGGCCGGGAGCGGTAACTCGGAACTCGTGCGGGATGGCGTTGACGGGTGGCTCGTTCCTCAGAGGGACGTTCCCGCTCTTGCCGGGAGACTCCTTGCACTGTCCTCCGACCCGGCCCGGTGCGCCCGTGCCGGCGCGTCGGGAAGGGCTAGGATTCTCGGCGAGTTTTCATCCCGCAGCATGGTGGAGACGACGCTCTCGATCTACAATGAAGCGATTGCACGGAGGGCCGCTCATGGGTGCTGAAACACCGAGAATCCTGGTCGTAGGCAACAATTCCGGCGCCATGCACGGTTCCCTCGTGATGAACAGGTTCCTCGTGAAGGCCCTCAGGGAGAACGGATGCGAAGTGTCCGTGCTGGACCGGGCATTCTCGCGGCGGAACACCGAGATCGGCAAGATAAGGCTTCACAAGCTGGCACGGGCTGCGGGCATGGGGCTGGAGGCCGGCATTCTCGGTCTTTCGGGAAGGTACGACGCGGCATTCTATCTGCCGGCTTCACTTCCTCCCGCCCTCACTTTCGACTACTTCTTCCTTCCTCTCGTCAGACGCCTGTCGCACAAGTGGATAGGTTATTCTCACATGGTCCGGTACAGGTCGCTCTTGGAAGGCCCGAACCGATTCCAGGCCGCAAATGCTGTAAAGTTCTGGAAATCGTTCGACCGCTGCATAGGCCCGAGCGAGGCTGTCGCCGATGACCTGAGAGCTGTCGGAGTCGCGCCGGACAGGGTGAGGGTCCTCCTGAACTGCCTTCCTCCGGGCTGGAGGTTCTCCGACGCCGCGGAAGCCTCCCGGAAGGCGGAGATCATCCCCGCATCGATAGTGTTCCTGTCCACCGTCAGGGCTCGCAAGGGCGTGTGGGACATTCTCGAAGCCTATGGAAAGCTGCATTCGACCAGATCTTCGATGCCGAGGCTCCTGATAGTGGGTCCGGAGACCGAGGCCGGAATCTTCCAGTCAATCAGGGAGTGGATCTCCGCCAGGGGCCTGGAAGGCTCGGTCGACCTTCGAGGTGAGCTGAGTCACGACGAGATCGAGGCCGGATTCGAGGACGAGCCGTGCCTGTTCGTCTTCCCCACCAGGCGCGAGGAGGCCTTCGGCCTGGTGCTCGCAGAAGCCATGAGCAAGGGCGTACCGGTCGTCGCATCGAGAATCGGGGCCATTCCGGAGGTGCTCGAGAACGGGATGGCGGGACTGCTTACGCCTCCCGGCGATCCGGCAGCCCTGGCGGAGGCCCTGGGAAGGATGCTCGACGATGCCGGAACCAGGGTGGCCATGGCCCTGAAAGGTCTCGAGGCCTCGAGGAAATACTCATTCGAAGCCTACTCGAAGAGCGTCGGCGAGGTGCTGGACTGGGCCGGCGTGGAACACAGGTCAGGCGTTGGGGGTGTCTCTGCCGCAGACTCCACGGAAGAGGGCATTCAGAAGGGATACGGCCCGGACGGCTGAGAAGCCTGCGGCCCGTGCCCTTACGGCCGCACGGTCCCAATCCGTCTCCATCGCCTCCGACAAGGCCTTCGCCAGGTCGCGGGTCGTCGGAGAGGGGTCGACCAGGATGCCGCAGGATGGATCCAGGAGTCCGGGCACTCCGCCGACGGCGGTGGCCACGACAGGCACTCCGGTGGACATCCCTTCGAGAATCACGAGCGGAATCCCCTCGGCGGCCGACGGCAGCACAAGGCAGTCGGAGGCCGCGTAGAGCGAAGGCATCGAGCCGGGTCCCAGGGCGCCGGTGAAGACGATCCTGCCCGATGCGGGCGAAAGGGCGGCCCTCCTCTCGAGGTTTCCCCGCAGCGATCCTTCGCCCGCTATCACGAGCCATGGCGAGCCTTCGAGAATCTCGAACGAATCCAGGAGCAGGCCCACGCGCTTCACCTCCTCGATGCGCCCGGCGAAGCAGAACAGGAAGGCGCCGGCCGGGATCCCCAGTGCCTCTCTGAAGCTCGCGCGCAGCTCCTCCGACGGTCTGAACAGTTCCGTATCCACTGCGTTGGGCAGCAGTACGACACGCTCCGGGGGAACCCCCCAGCGGATGTTCTCGGCGAGACATCTTTCGTCTATTGCAACCACCCGGTCGACAGCCCTGTGCATCCACCCCAGCACCCGGTCGTAGGCGGCAGGCAGCCCGAACCGCCTGCCGATCCCGAAGGTCGCATAAGTCAGGGGATTCTCCGACCCGTGCTGGTGGTGAACGAGTCTCCACCGCACAAGGCCGACGGACCGGAGAAGGCACAGAAGCATGGCGGCCTCGTTGCTGTGGGTATAGACGAGCCCGGGTCTCAGCCGGGACAGCCTGCCGATGTGCAGCAGCAGCCTCAGCGGGAAGACGATCCTGTGGGGGAGCCTGCAGCCGGCGAGAGACGGGCCCAGATGGCAGGGTGCGTCATCGGGCCCCGGCGACGGAGTGAGAAGAACCCATCCGGGCGGCATGTGTCCGGATAGAGCCCTAAGGAATCCGCCCACTCCCCCGACGGCTGCGGCATCGTCGGGTGAGGCCTCCGCGAGTACGACGACCCGGAGGGGGTCATTCTCCAGGGGCATGCCCCTCCGCTGCACGACCGGCCTTTATCAGCGCCCAGTCGACCCACAGTTCCTGCGGCCACGTATGGCCAGGCACGAACTTGAGGCTCCCGGGCGACTCGAACACCCAGTATCCGGCCACTCCGTGGACTGCGGCGTCGGAATACCCGTAGGACATCTCGGAGATCAGCATGTCCCCGTCGCGGAAGAGTATGTCGTAGGCCATCGAATCGAAACCGAATCGCTTGTTTAGGTCGAGGCACATCAGCATGGCTTCGTGCGGTACGGGTGTGTCGTAATCCAGCCTTCCGCTTCCGCTCGCCCGGAAGTCCCCGGGGCGGTTCCTGCGCCAGAAGCCGGTGGCGAACCTGTCACCTATCGCGGTGATCCTGAGATCGGCGTCGTTGCCCGGGATGAACTCCTGCCAGTAGGCCATGCCGAAGGGCTGCTCCCCCCTCCTCCGCCTGCGCAGGAAATCCGAGAACCAGTCCCTGCCGAAGCCTGAAACCAGCCTGGAGAGCCTCCCGGCCCCCGAAGCGGCAGTCCTGTCCCAGAGCGTCAGGCTGAACGTCCTGCGCAGAAAACCCAGCAGGTCGTCCCTGTTCCGGATGGCTCTTACGTTTACGCTCCCGGCACCCGCCGAACTCTTCAGGACGACGGGGTATTCCTCGCGTCCGGCCTGTCCGTCCGACTCGTCGTAGTCGAAGGAGACGAAGGTTCTGGGAGAAGGCGTTCCGGCAAGCGACAGCAGGTAGCTCTGGGCGGCCTTGCTCTCGAAGTGCCAGACAGTCTCGAAGCCGGGGACGACCGTCTTCCCCAGGTGTCGCTCGAGGAAGTAGATCTTCTCCTTGACGTATCCGGCGAATTCGTGCCCCATGTAGGGGGGCTTCCAGATAACAAGGTCCGCATCCGCCACACTCCCGACCCAGTCGCTCCTGTCCAGGTTCACGATCCCGTACTCGAGCCCTGGGCGGCACGGAATCCGGTTCGCCACGGCTTCGGCGAACCTGTTGTGCCATCCCCCCCTGTCCGTTCCGATAGCTATTTTCAGGATCAGTTCCCCCTGTTGGAAGACACGATGCGGCCGGTGGCGCACCGGCCGGATTATGCAGACTGTGGCTCCCGGGGGGTATCGGAGGCAGGCGGGAGGGAGTATGACCGGACTCGCGAACGCAAGGGGCGCCGGCATCCCGGAGAACGGCTGGTACAGTCGCGACGCCCTGGACGGTCTCATCAGGGAGGCCGTCTCGGGCGCCCTGGGACAACCTTCCCTCGGGATCGCCACAGGCGACAGAGTGCTGGTCAAACCCAACTGGGTCTATCACATGAACAGATCCGGCGGCGGCACGGAATGCCTCGTGACGCACCCGGAGTTCGTCCTCTCGGCCCTGCGCCTGGTGATGGAGGGGCGGCCTGGAAGCGTCGTAATCGGCGACGCACCGGTCCAGGGCTGCGTATGGGATTCGCTTGTCACCCCTGAACTGCTCGGACGCATCGCGGAGGCGGCCGGAGGCAGCCAGGTCGATGTGATCGACTTCAGGCGCACCATCATGTGCGGGGAGAGACTGGACTCGGGACTCGACAACGACGCGAGGCCCGAGGACAGGTTCGTGCTCTTCGATCTCGGTTCGGACAGCCTGCTCGAACCTGTGTCGGATCCTCCGGGGCGATTCAGAGTGACGATGTACGATCCCGACCTGATTTCACTCAGACACCTCCCGGGGAAACACCAGTACCTTATTTCCAGGGAAGCCCTGGAGGCGGACCTCATCCTGAACCTCCCCAAGCTCAAGACCCACAGGAAGGCCGGGATAACGGGCGCACTCAAGAATCTCGTCGGGCTGAACGGAAACAAGGAGTTCCTGCCGCATCACAGGAAGGGCGGCTCAGGGACGGGGGGGGACTGCTATCCGGGCCGGTCTTTCCTCAAATCCCTCGCGGAGGATCTCCTCGACGCCTCTAACAGAAGGATAGGCAGGCCCTCCTTCTCTCCCCTGATCCTCGGCGTCAGGGCCGCACTCGAGCTTCAGAGGCTGCTTCACGGCGAGGCCGAGATCGACGGCGGCTGGTCCGGGAACGACACGGTCTGGCGCACGGTGCTGGACATCGACAGGATCGCCCTGTACGGCAGAACGGACGGGACGATGGCCGACGTTCCCCAGAGGCGCATCGTAAGCCTGACGGACGCGCTGGTATGCGGCCAGGGCGACGGGCCGATGATGCCTGATCCGCTCCCGCTGGGTTTCGTAACGTGTTCCGACAACCAGGTCGACGCCGACGTACTGCATTGCAGGCTGATGGGATTCGATCCGGCTCATATTCCAATGGTCAGGGAGGCCGGGTCTGCCTTCAGGTGGCCTCTACGGACCGGAGGCGGGATTACGGAATGTCCGGGACCGCTGGAAGGTGTCATGTCCACGAGGGCAGTCCCGCCCTGCGGGTGGGGGATACTGGAAGGCGGCGGAGCCTAGCGGCCCGCAGCCGCGGCCGCCGCCCGCTCGAGGGAGTCCACGACGGCTCCGGCGATATGGTGGGTCTCGATCCTGCATCGCCCGGCACGGCCCATGGTTCGCCTCAGCTCCTCGTCCGAGAGGAGCCTCACCAGCCCTTGCTCCATAAGATCCATCGACCCTCCAGCGCAGATACCGAGGGGGGCTTCGCCGGACAGAAGCCCGTCCGGATCCGAGTTCAGACTCAGCACGGGCCTTTCCAGAAACCAGGCCTCGAGGAAGGCGTTCGAGAAACCTTCGGAAGGTGAGGTGTTCAGGAGGATCTTCGACGAGGCGATGACCGAGAGCGCCTCCCGGTGCGGGATCTCGCCGAGGTATTCCATTGTCCCGTAACTCCTGGCCCTGTCGAGCATCGCCCGGCATTCGGACCCCTGCACCGAGCCGGCGACAGCGATCCTCCAGCCCCTTCCTGCAATCCTCCCGAGCAGTTCCAGGAGTCTGTCGAAGCCCTTGAAGGCCGACAGGTGCCCGATCCAGCATGCGTCGTACACGCCTTCGACTACCCGGGGCTTCTCGAACGGCACGAAGGCGTTCCTCACCATCACCGATTCCAGGCCCATCGCCCTGCACCGCTTGAGCTGACCGGAGTGCTGTGAGAGGACGATGGAGGCCCTCCGAAGGGCCAGGCGCACAAACGCCGCTCTTGCGATCCTTCCGTATACGGCGGAATGGACTGCGCCCCGCGGGCTGCCGGACGTGACGGTCCTCAGGTCGTCGTCGCAGGCCAGGGCGGCAAGGTAGGCGACACCCATCCTGCCTGCCGCCCCCGCCACGGAAGGAGCGAAGACGGAGAAGCCCCGCGTATAGACGAAATCGGGATCGAGTCGCCCCATCGCCCGCCGTAGGGAAGGCAGCCTGTCGGCCCAGAGCCTGATGCCCCGGGGCCAGCGGGATTCCGGTCGCCAGCCCTGGACGATCTCGACTCCCGAGATCGAAGATCTGTCGGCATCGACGGGACCGGGCACGAGCAGGGCGACCCGGTTTCCGCGTGCCGCGAGCTCTGTGGAGAGCAGCATCACCTGGCGCTCCGACCCGCCGTCGGGGAGCCCCGACAGAGCCCTGACCCCGCCACCCACGAAACACCAGGTCTGTTTCATGTTTCGTTCCCCCGAGCCCATGGAATCACCGCTCCGAGGAGATCTCCCGTCTTCGCCCTCACGGCAGAGACGTCACCAGCCTGCGGCAGGACTTCACGCCAGCGGAGGCCCGTGCGCCTGAGGAAAACGCCGGTCCCCAGCAGCCACTCGAACGAGTACGAGGCGAGGCTCGAAAGGGCGGCGCCCTCCATAAGAAGAGCGGGGATGAGAACGATATTCAGCCCTACCTTGAGGGCAAAAGCGGCCACGCGTGTCGCGACGTTGACGAGCGCCAGGTCCGAACTCTCGAAGAAGCTCGCGGTCATCGACCTGTGGGCCTGCATCAGCGTCGATCCCAGCAGTATCACGAAGGGCAGGGCGGCAGGTTCGAACTCCGCCCCGTAGAGAAGCACGATGAACGGTCTCCCCAGCGCGGCGCCGAGCAGGAAGAACGGCAGCAGAAGGATAGTGAGCTGTCGTGAAGCCCTGGCGGCCAGCCGCGCCCTCTCGAGAGGATCCGCGACCGCCGCCAGCGAAGGCAGGAGGACCGTGTTGGCCGAGGCGGACACCAGCCAGAGCTTCTCGGCGAGGCTCGAGGCGAGCGAGTAGAAGCCCACCGACTCGATGTCGAGGAACGACTTGATCATGTAGATGTCGATTCTGATTATGAGGTACCAGACGAGGGCGGAGGCATGGAGCTTGATCCCGTAGGATAGGTACCTCTTCCAGAAGCCCTTGCAAAGAGCCTCGGAATCATCTCGATCCTCCGGCCTGCCCGGGGCTTTCCGTATGCTGTGGAACATCAGCGCCGTCACCACGATGGTGGAGGCGACCACGGCGGCCACTCCACCGCCCACTCCGAGCCCGAGCAGGATCAGTAGCACGGCATACAGCAGGGCCAGCAGCACCGGGGACAGGCCCCGGATCAGGGCCAGGCGGCTGAACTGCCTGAGCGCGCTCATTATCGAAGACCAGTGCGCCTGGAGGAGCCCCAGGGGAACGAGCGCCGCCGCAAGGAGGACGACCGGCGTGCCGGCGTCACCGAAGAATTGAGTGCGGAACCGGAGGGCCATCACGGCGTAGACGGCGAGGCCGACCAGAGACTGGAGGAACGCCGCCCTGGCCGACACTCCGAGCGCCCTGCCCCGGGGGAGCATGCGGTTCGATACGAAACAGACATTTGTCTGGATGACGCCAAGGAGGACGAAGCTGACTATGAGATCCGGGGTGGTGTGGAGGAGGGCGAAGGTGCCCCTCCCTGCAGGGCCCAGGACGCGGGCGGTAATCATCCCGCCGGCCATGGCGGCCAGGAAGGACAGGACGTTTCCCGCGAAGGTCACGGCAATGTGCCTGTGAGCCGATCCTTCAGACACGGCCTTGCCTTCCTTTTCGCCCCGGGTCAGAACAGCTCCTCCAGGAATCCGCCGAATATCCTCCCGGTCTCCTCCGCCCTCAGTGACGCCCTGACCTCCGGATCGCCCCACATCTCCAGGTTTCCGGGTTCGGATTCCAGATAATTGCAGAGCGATGCCAGGCTTTCCGCTATTGATCCCGGTGAGCCGGTCCCGCAGACCCATCCTCCCAGCCTCTCTATCAGGGAGGTGCAGGCCCCGGGTCGGCAGATGCCGATCACGGGACGTCCCGCCCCGACATAATCGATCAGCTTGGAGGGGAGGAAGGCGCCGGACTCCATCTCCGAGGGAGTTATCACCAGGAGAGCATCGGCTGAGGCCATGAGAGCCAGGCTGTCCGGATACGGCACCTGCGGGAGGAACTCGACGAGGCCCTGAGGCAGTCCGGACAGGTCGACATCCTTCTGAAGGGATCCGTAGAACTCGAATCTGAGGCGCTCCAGGACGGCGGGCGACCGTTCCAGCAGCATCGGAAGAGCCGAAACGAGGTCCGACGGGCTCCTGGAGCCGTACAGGCTCCCGAGGTGCCTGACCACGAACGGCCCGCCGCTCCGGCGCGGGACGATCCGGGGATACAGGGATTCCTCCCAGCCGTGCGCTACGACTCTGGCCTTTCTGAAAATCCGGGCCGGGTATCCCGCCAGGGTCAGGTCCCTCATCTCCGAGCACGGAAATATCAGGAGATCCGCTGACTCGACGACGGATCTCTCCAGACGGGCGTGCAGATACTTAGCCGTAGCGATCCTCCGGATCATCGGATTGGTCACCCACGGATCGCCGAAGTACGCGGCCCAGCGCAGTCCGGGCACCCTCTGGACAGCCTCCAGACCGGACAGATGTGCGCTCATGGGCGAGGCAAAAGTCACCAGGACGTCACCGGCCGAAGGGTTCATGGAAAGCAACGCTCTGGCAGCCGGAGCAGCCCAGGGTCTGTAGATGTCCGGGATCTGCAGCAACTGAGATAGAGGCGAACGGTACAGGATGCGTCTGGCCAGAACCCGGGAGGCGGCCTCACGGAAGGGCACGGGCAGTATCCGTAGGGCGCCCGAGGCAGCGAGCGGCATGAGTCCGGGATCGTCGGGACGTCCGTCTTCGCCGGTCACGACACTGAAATCCCTTCCGCAATGCCTGAGCAGCCTCCATGTCACTATGGACATGGCCGCAGGAAGCGGCGGATATGCGAACGAGACGGCAAAGAGCCTCTTTCCGGACAAGCTGTTGCGCCTCCATGGCAGGGCCGTATACAAGGGAACAGCATGGCAATATAATCCAGGCTGCGCCGGGAGGCCGTCGTTACGGCTCCATCGGGCAACTGCAGACGTTCACCCGTCATGAAAGGTGTCGCCGCCTTGCCTGAATCGTCGGAGAGGGTGCTGGTCCTCGGGGCCACCGGGATGCTCGGACACAGGATGCTCGAAGTCCTGTCCGAAGGCTTCGTCGTGGCGGGTACGTCGAGGAGTCCGGCGGGCACGCCCCCATCTCCGGGTGGCTTCTTCGGAAAGCTGGGGCGGGACGCGATCCTCGGCGGCGTAGACGCCCGCAGGTACGAAACGGTCGAGGCATGTCTGGCCTACTTCTCTCCCACCGTGGTAGTGAACTGCATCGGCATCATTCGGCAGATACCGGAGGGTTCCGATCCGATTGTATCGATCGAGCTGAACTCACTGTTCCCGCACAGGCTGGCGGCCTCGTGCAACCGGATGGGCGCCAGACTCATACACATAGGGACCGACTGCGTTTTCTCAGGCTCCAGAGGCACCTACCGGGAGGAGGACACTCCTGATGCCGCGGATCTCTACGGTAGATCCAAGGCTCTCGGGGAGCCCGTCTCGAACGGCAGCCTGACACTCCGAACGTCGATCATAGGCAGGGAACTCACGAGGACAACCGGCCTGCTGGAATGGTTCCTATCGAACCGGGGAAAATCAGTGACCGGCTACAGGAAGGCGGTCTGGAGCGGATTGACCACCGAGGCCCTCTCGCGGGTCGTGGCCGGGGTGATAAGAACGGGAACGCCGTCAAGCGGGCTCTACCACGTTGCCTCGAGACCAATATCCAAGTATGACCTGCTGAACATGATTGACGCCGAACTGGACCTGGGGATCGAGGTGGTCCCGGCGGACGAGCCCGTCGAGGACCGCAGCCTGCGCTCAGACAGGTTCCTGGAGGAGACGGGAATCGGGATACCGTCCCTGGAGGACATGATTGACTCGCTTCGGGGCGACCTGGGGCGCTACGACGAATGGAGAACCCCCGATGGGCTGTCTTGAAGGCAAGAGGCTCCTGGTCACGGGCGGAACCGGATCACTGGGCCAGGTACTGGTGAGGAGGCTCCTCTCCGGCGAAATGGGCACGCCGGCCGCGGTCGTGGTCTTCTCGCGCGACGAGGCCAAGCAGCACTTCATGAGGATGAACTACGCCAATGCCGGGGCCGCGACCGACGAGATCATCTACGACAACTCCCGGCGCATCCTGGAGTTCAGGATCGGCGACGTCAGAGACTTCCACTCCGTGGCTTCGGCTCTCAAGGGTGTGGACGTCGTGTTCAACGCCGCCGCACTGAAGCAGGTTCCTACATGTGAATACTTCCCCTTCGAGGCCGTGCGGACCAACATAGAGGGCCCCGAAAACATCGTCCGCGCGATTCAGGAACTTGGCCTGCCGGTAGGGACGGTCGTCGGCATTTCCACTGACAAGGCGTGCAAACCCGTGAATGTGATGGGCATGACCAAGGCCATACAGGAGCGTGTGTTCCAGCAGGCCAACATGCGCTGTCCATCGACCAGATTCGTCTGCGTCCGTTACGGCAACGTCCTGGCCTCCAGGGGATCCGTGATTCCTCTCTTCCTCGAACAGATCAGGACCGGGGGCCCCGTCACCATAACAACCCGGGACATGACCCGCTTTCTACTGAGCCTGGACGACGCCGTGGACACGGTGTTCGCCGCCGTGAAGGAAGCTCTGCCGGGAGAGACCTGGATCCCCAGGGCTCCTTCGGCGAGAATGGTGGACCTTGCGGAAATCCTGATCGGCGACAGGAGTATCGGGATGGTTACAACGGGCATCAGGCCCGGTGAGAAGATCCACGAGATACTCGTCTCCGAGGAGGAGGCCTTCAGAACCTGTGTGAAGAGCGACAGGTTCTACGCCATCGGCTCCATCCTGCCCGAGGTCAGGCGGGGCGCCGAGGGCGGCGAACTCATAGGGAGAGAGTACAGCTCCGCCGGATCCTTGATCGGACGCGATGCGCTCGGTGCATTGCTTTCAAGGAACGGGCTGATGCCGGACCAGGTCGATACGGCAGGCGGGGAGCTCCTTAGATGAAGCTCGTAACCGTTCTCGGAACCCGCCCGGAGATAATCCGGCTCTCCATTCTGATAGGAAAGCTCGACGGCCTCTGCAGCCACACGATCGTCCACACCGGCCAGAACAGCGATCCCGCCCTCAGCGACGTGTTCTTCGCGGAGCTGGGCGTCAGGCGGCCGGACGTCTTCCTCGGCGTCGACATCTCCAGCCCCGGCAGGCAGATCGGGGGCGTGCTGGAGGGCTGCGAGCGGGTCTTCAGAGAGAAGAAGCCGGACAGAGTGCTGGTACTCGGGGACACGAACAGCGCCCTGTCCGTGATCATGGCCAAGCGGATGGGGATACCGGTCTTCCACATGGAGGCAGGCAACCGCTGTTTCGACGACAGGGTTCCAGAGGAGGTCAACCGTCGCATAGTGGATTCCTGCAGCGATGTCCTGATGCCCTACACGGAGAGGAGCAGAACGAACCTCCTGAGGGAGGGATACCGCCCGCAGAGGATCCTCGTCACCGGGAACCCCATCAACGAGATACTCGAGCGCCACCGCAGCGCGATCGACTCGTCTGCGGCGCTCGACAGACTTGGTCTTCAACCCGGCGGCTATTTCCTGGTGACCGCACACAGAGCCGAGAACGTCGACCTTGAACCCAGACTCAAAAGCCTCTTCCAGTCGCTCTCCCTGATCTGCCGGGAATACGGCGTCCCGGCCATAGTCAGCACCCACCCCCGGACGAGGGACAGGCTGGCATCCATGCGTGGGCTTGAGATCGATCCCCTCATCCGCCTCGAGAATCCCTTCGGACTGTTCGACTTCGTGAAGCTCGAGAAGAACGCCCGTTGCGTCCTTTCGGACAGCGGCACGGTTCAGGAGGAGTGCTGCATTCTCCGGGTGCCCAACGTCACCCTCAGGGACGTGACGGAGAGGCCTGAGACGGTCGAATGTGGAAGCAACATCCTGGCAGGCGTCGAGCCTCCGGATGTAGCGAGATGCGTCGCGGCCGCCCTCGCCCGGAAACCAGACTGGACACCTCCTCCGGAATACATGGTGGAGGATGTCTCCGGCACGGTGGCGTCCATACTGATGTCCCGCCTGGAACCCGCTCCTCCAGGCTGACGGCTTGTCCGCGCTCCTCACATACGCACTGACGGCGTTTGGAGTCCTGCTTGCCGTCACGTCGCTGGTTTCAGCCCGCTCGAGGCTCATCCTGTTCTATATCCTGATGTTCATGACCATGGGAGGGCTGCAGATAGAGCTACCACTGCTCGGGTCCGGCATGAGGTCTGCTCTCGCCCTGCTGCTGCTGGCAGTCTCCTGGAGGACGGTTGCGACCACCATCGCCTGGCTTCGTACAACGCGGATACTGACACCGATGATCGCGCTTGCCGCCTACCTGCTCGTCTCAAACCTCGTCATCAGCACGAACCCGTCCTTAAAGACCTCCTTCGAGAATGCCGGCAACTTCATTTTCTTCCTTATATGCGTCGCCTTCCTCATGTCCGGTACGGACAGACAGGTAAAGTGGCTTCTCATAGTGACGGCTCTCGGTCTTCTGTCCAACATCCTCGCCTACACCCCCCGCTGGATTCCTTTCATGAGCGACACTACGGTCTTCGGTCCGGTCCCCCACTACCAGGAGCCCGCCAGCAGCGGATTGATGATACTCCCGATCCTCCTGATGTTCCTTCACTCGGAGCCGAAGATCAGGGGCAGGGTCATCAGCCTCGCCGGAATCGTCTTCGTCACGGTGGCCACCTTCATCACCGGGGCCAGGACTCCCTCGGCCGCCTACATCGTCGTCCTCGCGCTTTACAGACGGAAGATCTGGTGGGCGCTGTCGCTGCTCGCCCTGGGAGCGCTCGTTTTCACGATGCTGCCCGAGAACGAACAGACCGATAGGATGGTCGACCGCATCCAGCAGCTCTCGGTGGCGGCCAGGACCGGCACGCTTCATGAGAATCCCGACGCCGGGATGAGGCTGGAGAACGTCAGGATCGCTCTGACTGGCTTCATGGAGAAGCCCGTCTTCGGCTGGGGGATAGGCTCATGGCACAGCTACAGGCAGGAGAGCACGGGCAGGCTGGGATACATCCTCTCGGCGCACAGCGGATGGGCGCTGCTTCTTTTCGAGACAGGCGTGGTCGGCGCAATTCTCTACTTGCTGTTCTTGATCAGGTGTCTGAAGGGTCTCAAGCTGAGTTTCACAGGCGACCTGGCCGGTGACGTCGGCTACATAGCATTCCTTGGCGTAACGGCGTTAATGCTCGTCAGTCTGGGGGGCGACACCCTGCTCAAAAGAGGGATCTTCACCTACTTCAGCTTCGGGGCCTACGCCAGATGTGCAGCGATCAGGAAGATGACATGGGAACGCGCAGGGTCCTGACGGCTGGTCGCAGCGCATTCACGGCTGTGCTCGCTTCGGCTCTGGCGCTCCGCGCCGCGGTTCTGATCTCGGCTGGCCGACCCTGGGACGCTGGGACATGGTCGGCCTGGACCATCGACCCCGATTCGCACGGTTATCTCGCCCTCGCCTCCGACCTCTCGGACGGCGTGCAGGACAGCGCCTCGACCCGGACTCCAGGATACCCGGTCTTCCTCGCGGCAACCGGAGCCGCATCGGGAAGCACACTCCCGGCAGTGATACTCCAGCAGCTCGTGGACGTCGCTACTGCTGCGATAGCCGGTCTCATGGCAGGTAGATCGGGCGGCAATCGATGGTGGACTGCATCCCTCGCATATCTCCTCATGCCGGCTCCGGCCGTCTATTCGTCCCGGATACTCCCGGACTGCATTCTGGCTCTCGTCTGTGCGGTGACCTGTCTCGTCTGGCTGTCGGCAGGCGGAAGGAACGGAATGAGGGTTCTCGTCGCCGCATGCGGGATGATAGGACTGCTGCTCTCGGCCGGAACCCTTGTCAAACCCGCGCTGATGTTCGCCGCTGCCGTGTATGTGATCCTCGTTCTCGCGAACCGTGAGGTCGCCCTCCGTGGCCGTGCGCTGGCAGTCGCCGTCCTATTGGCGACCTCCTCTGCCGGACCTCTTGCCTTGCGCTTCCACAACAGGGTTTCTTTCGGGCTGGATGCAATCTCGGCGCAGGACGGATACGAGCAGGCCGGGAGGGTCTGGGTTCTCACCGGAAGGGCGACACAGCTCGAGTTCCTCACCGAGGTGAAGGACAGCGTTGACCTTATGGCAACGGTCGATGGCACAGTGGACTTCGGGCTCAGGAACCGGATCTACAGGGAGATGGCCCTTTCGGAGTTTTCGGAACACCCCGCCGAGGTTCTGGTGCCACATGTCACGAGCTGGCCCAGGTTTTTCTCTACAGGTATCGGGGGCACTCTGAGGTACATGGGACTTCCTCCGAATAGTCCCCTCTCGCTTCCGCTCAAGGCGGCTGGAGCGCTCCTCTATCTGTCCATGCCGGTCGGATTGATACTCGGCGCTCTCTCGAAGAGGATCAGGAGCAGTATAGGCCCGCTGCTCGCCCTGGCCGGCGCCTGGATGGCCGTCATGGCTCTGGTCCACGGGCCCCTTGCAGGCCCACGCTACGGGCTCACCTTCTTCCCGGTTCTCTGTGCGGCGGCGACGGCTTCGCTCTGGCTCCTCTTCCGGAGGAAGGAGATTGCGGCCGGGACGAACGGGACCAGCGCCCAGTAGAACATGAGCCCGTATCTGAAGGAAGCGATCGGCCCTATAACCGGCACCGAGTAGAGGAACCAGGCCAGGCCCAGCCAGAATAGCTCTCCCAGCGAGGAGCGAAGCCTGCGCGAGATGATCGCTGCAAGGAGGGCGATTCCGGTTGGAAGCTGGAGTAGCGTCGTGGGGATGGAATAGGCGGGCGGTTTCCTGTCGTGTGGGGTCAGGCCGAGGTATGGGCTGTGCGCGTCGAGGTTCACGAAGAACTTGGGCCAGCGGCTGAGATGGAAATACAGGGCTCTAAGAGGGTTGGACAGAGCAGCCTCTCTCGACACGGCCCTGAAGAGACTGTCCCTCATCCGGTAGTCCATGACTCCATCTGAGGAGCAGAGCGCCTCCAGGCTGTCCCTGAAGATCCAGAACCTCTCGCCCTCCTCAAGCCCCCTGTAGCCGGAAGTAACAACCATCCTGCCCATGGGTTCGAGCGCATCCTGGGTCGTCATGCCCGGCATGCCGAACGACTCTTCGTTGTGAGCCCTCATAGTCAGGTACGAGGCTGCGAGGGGCACCGTCAGGACCGCGGCAAAGATCGCCCTCCTCGCCTTTCCCGGCCCCGGCACGGCGGCCAGGGCCATATAGACCGCTGGAGAGTAGAGTACGACGGGCTTTAGCATCAGTCCCACCGCCATGCACAATCCGCCCAGGAGCCCCGCGAGGGCGGCCCCCTTTGCGCTCCCGCCCCTCCAGACCTTTGTCCACAGGAGGCCCGAGAGCGCGATCATCATGGAGACATATACGTCGGGAATCAAATAGGACGAGTAGATGATCCCCGATGGGAGGCAGAGGTAGAAGGCCCCTGACAGGACCGCAGCCGTTGCACCCAGCACCGGGGCGGCGATGGAGACGACGACAAGGGCCGTCACCAGATCGGCAACCTGCTGGAGCAGCATCGTTGCAGTCCATCTCGGCCCCGCCAGATCCATCGTCGCATTCAACAGGAGCGGATAGCCGGGAGTCCTGAAGAGGGGCTCGTCCTGCACACCGTCCCGGAGGTCTTCCGCAGCGTACAGAAAGGAGTGGGTGTCGGAGTAGAAGATCCTGCTCTCCCAGGAATCGCTTCCGGGTCTCCCGATCAAGAAAAGGGCCGCGACCCGCAGCAGGAAAACCGCCGCCAGCGCAGCCCATGCCGCCGATTCGATGCCTGCGTGACGCCTCATGAGTCAGCTCCAGCATCCATCCTCGAAAGTCGCCTGGTCACATGCGGGTCCGCGCGGATTCGTCGTCCGGTTTCACGGCCCCGGATTCCTTCAGGATCGAGGCGACTGCCTTATACGCGTCCGCGACGCAGTGATCCATGTTGAAGTACTCGAAGCGGCCGAGTCTGCCGTGCGTTACAAGCGCCGGGAAGGATTCGAGGGAGGCCAGCGCCTTCGCGGTCGCCTCCTTGTAGTCGATGGTCCTCAGCGGATAGGTGTTCTCCCGGTCTAACACGCGCCAGTCCCGAACGGCTTCCGGCCGGATCAGGCCGAACCCGGACAGGCCCGCGACGGCCATTTCCAGGAGTTCTTCCCCGGCGGCCGACGCGATCCTGTCTTTCCCGGTCGTGGTGAACTCCACGCAGAGAGAGGTTCTGCCCTCGGGGGACATGAGCGGGCTCATGTTCCTCGGCTCGCTGATTCTATTGAATGCGGTCCTGTCGTCGGCGAAGTAGACCCATGGCGTGGTGCCGAAGACACTTTCCTGGTCGAGCGTCACGAGGAGAAACCGCGTGGAGATGTAAACCAGGCCGGGGTCGGGCAGATCCAGCATTCTGCAGAGTTCCGTCAGGGAGATGCTGGAAAACACTAAGTCGAAGCAGTATTCCGAGGATGGGGTGGAGACCCTCATTCCGCCGCCGTCCCGGGACAGCCCGGTCACGGGTTCGCCCGCATGCAGCGTGAACCTCGGGTCCGAGAGGCATGGCGACAGCAGGGCGTCGATGACGGTTCCGCTGCCGTGGTCGGGATAGACGCATCTCGAGTTGAGGAACGGATCCTCCCCGGCCTCCATCGACTTCGGCTTCATACCAAGGAAGGTGCGCTTGAACAGGTCCCAGAGAGTGAAGACACCGATCCTCTGCCTGCCGAAATCCGCCGAGATCATCGAGCCCGGCACGCCCCAGGTCTTCTCCGTGAAGGGGCCGAAGTAGATGTCGTACAGCTTCCTGCCGAACCTGTTGCGTATGAAGTCCTCGAAGCTGTCGTCCCGCCACTCCCTGAAGAGCGACTCGATCCTGCTCCAGACGAAGCTCGCGGCGCATGCCGCGGAGGTCCACGGCGGAACTCCGCCGAGGATGTCCAGCCCCTTCATCGGGTAGGGGATGAAGCCGTCGCCGAACTGGACCTTGGCCCTGAACAGCCTTTCCCTGTACTGGTCGCCCAGCAGTTCGATCATCAGGGAATCGAACCACGGATCGACCGAGTGGATGTTGTGCGGTCCGAAGTCGAACCTGAACCCCCCGTCCATCTCGACGGTCCGACAGAGCCCCCCCGGGGCGTGCCGCCGCTCGAACAGGTGCACCTCCAGGTCCGGGTCGACGCACTCGTGCAGCAGGAAATAGGCGGCCGAGACACCCGAGATGCCTCCCCCCGCGACCGCCACCCTCATGTCGATCCGCCTCCGCCGAGAAGCCCCGCTCTTGCGGCCTTCAATCCCTCCCAGGCCCTCCCCCAGTCGTTGGAGAAGAGGTATCCCGCCCCAAGGGCGAGCCCTGCAAGGGTCTGCGGGATGAACTGCAGAAGGTGGATGGCGATGGGCGCCGCGGCATAGTCGCGCAGATCATGGCCCATCAGAGCCAGACTGCCTGCCACCGCGGCGTGGTACGTACCGATGAAGCCCGGAGCGGACGGGATCAGGACGGAGAAGTAAACGAAGACGATCGTGGCGATCACTCCAAGGAATGGCACGGAGGGCAGGAACATCCTGAGGCCGCAGTAGGAGGTGGACAGGGTGAGCGCCCAGAGGGCCAGGGTCGAAGCCAGCAGGGCGTTCCTGCCGTTTTCTCCGTACATGGTCTTCAGGTGTCCGGAGATCCTTTCGAACAGTACGAGCGGCGCAGAGTGACGGATGCGTGCCGGGAGCCTTCCGGGCAGCTTCACGGCGAGCAGGACGAGCGCCGGAATCGCGGCGAGCAGCACGGCTGCCAGGAGCATCCCCCGGCGCGAGGCCAGGAAGACGCCGAAGACTAGGACGATGGCTCCCAGGAGGACCAGGTCGAGGATGGACTCGGCGAGTATCGAGGCGGCCGACCTGGAGTACGGTATCCCGGCCCTGTCCCGGACGAACTGCGCACGCACGGCGTCCCCCATGCGGAGAGGCAGGAGATTGTTGCCGGCCTTGGATATGAACAGACCTCTGATCGCCGTCCCGGGAGAGCGGGTCCCGATCAGCAGCGACCAGCGAAGTCCCCTGAGCACCGGCTCGATGAATGAGAGCAGTACGTACGGGACAATCCAGGCGGGATCGGCCTGGCCGAGACCGGTGACGAGGGCGCCGGGATCCACCCGTCTATAGACGATCAGCAGCAGCCCGGCCGACACGGCGACCGGCAGCAGGACACCAAGCACTCTGGCGCGTCGGTTCATGTCCTCCATCCAGCGTTCACCGTGCCGAGCCCGTTCAAAGCTAACGCATGAGGCCGGAATGGGGCAAACTGGCGATTAAGACGGCTGTTCGCGATCTTCCCGGAGCGGAGGTGCACATGAAATTCGAGGTCTTCGACGATACCGGAGCGGGATGGGAGAAGGCCTGGGCGGACCTTCCGCCCCGTTCGAGGGATGCCTTCGCCAGCCCGGCGTACTACCGCGCATTCGCAGCCACTGAAAAGGGCGCCCTTCCGGAATGCGCCGTTCTCCGCGACGGCAGGGGCATCCTGCTATATCCCTATTTCAGAAGGATGCTGTCGGAGATCGACTGGCTCCATGCCCCGGATGGCTCATGCGACATCATGACCGCCTACGGCTACGGCGGGATCTACGGAGACATCGACAGGGACGACCTGCTCGACGACTTCATGGTGCTCTTCGGCGAACACTGCGCAAGGACCGGCGTCGTGGCCGAACTGATCCGCCTGAATCCCCTTCTGGGATCGGAGAGCGCCCTTTCACGCCACTACGAGCTGCGGACCGGCAACAGGCAGGTGGTCGTCGACCTGCGGAGGTCGGACGACGAGATCTGGCGGGGATACAGGCACAACAACAGAAAGAACGTGAACAAGGCGCTTCGCTCGGGTGTCGAGGTCATCCAGGAGCAACCGCTGGGGCCGCACTTCGGGGATTTCCTGTCGATCTACGCCTCGACCATGGACCGCAGGGGCGCGGACAGGGGCTTCCACTTTCCGGACGGATTCTACCGTACTCTCGCCGGCGGGCTCGGAGACGGCTGCAGGGTGTTCTACGCCCTGGCCGGCGGAACGACGGTGTCCGCCGAGATGGTGCTGACCTCGGCGACCGCCGTCTACTCGTTCCTCGGCGGTACCCGCGAGGAGTTCTTCGAGTTCAGGCCCAACAACCTGCTCAAGCACCGGATAGTCCTCTGGGCCAGGGACGCCGGCTACGAGAGCTTCCTGCTCGGCGGAGGCCCGGGAGGGGAGGACGGAATCTTCGATTACAAGAAGTCCTTCGCTCCTGAGGGCATTCTGGACTTCCACCTGGCCTGCAGGACGCACGATGAATCCCTCTACGGCACGCTCGTCGAAAGGTGCATGGAGCGCCCCCGGACCGCGGAGCCCGGGGCGGAGCGATACTTCCTGAGATGGAGATACGGCGGCTGATTCTTTCCCGGACCTAAAGAGTCAATCCATCTCCAGCCGGGCTGCCTCTCCGAGCGTGAACAGTCCGTCGGTACGCTTCTTCAGAAACCTGGCGGGAGAACCGATATAGATGCCGCCGGGTGGGAGGCTGGCAGTGACCAGGCTGAATGCTCCTACGGCGGAACCTTTTCCTATGGTGACCCCGGGGAGGACGACGGAACAGGTACCGACTATCGAGTGAGCGCCCAGGGTCACCCTGCCCGACACTACGTTCCGGAATCTCTCGGGCACGCATGGATTGGTCAGGTAGTCGCCCGAGTAGTCATCCGACCCGCCGTAGACTGTCACCCTGGCGGCAAGCGTCGTGAAGTCCTCCATCTCGAAACCCGATGTTGCCTCGACGAATCCCATGGCTCCGATGTAGCAGTGCGAGCCGATCCTCACCCAGCCGTCCCGGCAGGCGGAGATCACGCAGAAGTCGTCGATTCTCACGTGGCTGCCGATCTCGATGCGTTCGGGATTGTAGATGGAGGCCTTACGGCTGATCTTCACGTCGTGGCCGAAGGACTTCAGCCCCAGCCCGCCCAGTTCCTCTTCGGAGTAGAAGGAATTCATGCGGCTGCTCCCTCGAAATCGGCCCGCCTGCCGAAATCCGCGGACATGGCATCTGCGTCCGGAATCTCCTGGATCACGTCCTCATGCCTGGTCGCCGGGAGGAGCCATCAGCAGTGCGGCCATCGCGGCCATGTCTTCCGTCGTGTACCTCTGATCGACGGGGAGGGCGAGCAGCGTCCTGCCCAGGTCCTCGACCCCCTCGGGCAGGTCCGGCCAGTAGTGCGGGACGAAGACTCCCTTGGAAATCAGGTTGCGCCTGAAGAAGTTGAAGCTGTCGGGCTCCACGGGGAACGGGAAGCAGAGGGGCACGCCCGGACATGGCGGCGGGCCGTCGGGAAGAGCCGCCGACAGGGCTTCGTAGTTCGCGCGCCGAGCCGCACAGGCGGAATCGTGATCGAAGGCGTCGAACAGCGTGGATGCCAGGTCGGACATCCGATAGGGGCCCAGGGGCATTTCGCGCTCGAGACGCCGGAAGGAGTCGAGGGCGTCGCCGTGGGGGTACTCCAGCCTGATCCCGTGGCAGGACATCCTGTCGCCGAATACGGTCTGATCGACCTTCAGCAGGGGGACGGGCGGCTCCTTCAGGCGGCTTCCACCGCCTACGACCAATATCCCGCCGTCGGGAACCCCGAGGAACTTCCTGGGCGAGTAGACGGCGGCGAACCTCGGGGGGCACGGGGCGTAGAGGGCTTGGGCGTAGTCCAGAAGCACCCTGCAGCCCGATATGTCCATCATCTCCTCGAGCGCGTCGAGGTCCGGCATGTAGACGCCGAAGTACGCGGGAACGATCAGCAGCGTACCCTGCTTCGCCGTGTAGGAGAGGTTGAGCCAGTCCGTCCTGAAGCCCGGGTTCACCTTGTAGGTCCGCCATGCGGCTCCCGCATTCTCCACTGCCTTGTAGACCACGGGGCAGATGTAGCCCGGCATCAGTACGTCCGCTATCCCGTTGGCTCTTATCAGCTCCGCTATCGCGCTGCGGCCGTCGTAGAACCTCCGGCCGTCGGCGAGGTGCGCCACGGCGCCCCCGGCCGGCGGCTCGGCTCGGGGGAGATCTATCGGGAAGAAACCGCCGTAGGTCTTGCCGGATCCTGGAACCTCAGGCATGTCCACCCTCCTTCAATGCGGCACGGACTTCACCGGCACGGACCCCCGCAAGCCGGATCGAGTCCCCGATCATCCGCGCCATGGCAGGGGTGACCGCCTCCCCGGTAGGGAGGCACATCACCATCTCAGAGAGCCTGTCCGTCACGGGCAGTTCACGACCCGATCCGGGGAATGTCCTGCAGTATGGTTCGTGCCTGTGGCAGCCCGGATAGAAGTATTTCCTCGCCAGGACGTTCTCCGCTTCCAGCACTTCCACGAGACTGTCTCTGGAGAGACCGAACGACTCCTCGTCCACGGTCGCGACGACATACTGCCAGTTCCGGGCGGAGAGCGCGGGGGAGGGAGTGCGGCAGGCGATTTCCGGGATTCCCTCCAGCGCCTCCAGGTAGGCCTCGAAGTTGATCCTGTTGATTTCCGCGAGACGGTCCACCTGCTCGAGCATGGCGAGGCCCATGGCAGCGCATATCTCCGTCATCTTGCCGTTGATGCCGATGTAGTCCACCCTGTCCTTCTCGCGGCCTGCGAACCCGAAGTTCATCATCAGCCTGATCTTCTCCGCGAGGTCGTCGTCGTCCGTGACAATCGCCCCGCCCTCGAACGTGTTGAAGAACTTGGTGGCGTGGAAGCTGAGGATCGACATCGAACCCAGGCTGCATACGGACATGCCGTCCGTCTCGTTCATGAAGGCATGGGCGGCGTCATATACCACGCCGAGCCCGTGACGCCCGGCTGTTTCCGCTATCGAGCGGTGATCGCAGGGGTTCCCGAACACATGGACCCCCACTATGCCGGTCGTTCTGTCCGTTATCAGCTCCTCGACGCAGGATGGATCGAGGGTGAAGTCAGATTCGCGGATGTCGCAGAACACGGGTTTGATGCGCTGCCACTCGAGGGCGTGGGCCGTCGCCACGAAAGTGAAGGCGGGCACTATCACCTCTCCGTGGAAACCTGCGGCCCTGTAGGCGAGTTCGAGGGCTACGGTGCCGTTGCATATCGGGATGCAGTGCTTCACCCTCAGCCTCTCCTCGAGGCGGGCCTGCAGAATCTTCACGAGCGGGCCGTAGTTCGTGAACCACCGGTTCGAGAACATCGTATCGACCAGCTTGTCGAAGTGCCTGCGGTCGGGCAGGTTCGGCCGGCCGACGTGCATCGGCTCGTCGAAGAGGGGTTTTCCGCCCAGTATCGCAAGCGTCCGGCTCAAACGCAGCCTCCCTCCGATCATCCGCGATCTCCGCGGAATGAGCGGGAATATCCTTGTCTGCCGAAGGAATACGCAATAGCGGCCCATCCGACAACTCCACGAGAGCCGGAGTCGCCCCCTTCGATCCGATCACCCCGGCCCGCCCCGAGCAGGACTGCGCTGCAGGCTCCCGCCTCCTGCAAAACACGTCTCTCCCTCCTGAACCGGTTCCACACAGACCGATGATATGGATGTCACTCCGGCGGAGGAGGCCGGCTCGAGTCCGTCATCCCCTGCAGAGGCCGGTTGAGAACCAATCCCGAGAATAGAGAAAGGAAGGAAGCCTCGGTCCGTCACCCGGCTTGCATTCTGCGAGCCGGTCTTCCAGGCAGGCCTCCGGCTGCAGTCGATTGGCTCTGATCCGTTTCGACGGGCATGCCGTCAGGCTTGGATGTACCGGGAATCATTGCTGCAATGGTACGCATCTTGCTTAGAAAGACAGTGACTGGTTCTGAAACCCGGAGATTCCGATGGAGCTGATCGACTGGAACGGCAGGACAGTAGCGGCGGAGCGCAGTAGATCCGGAGTCACGGCGCTGCTGGACGTCTCGGACAACCTCATTGCAGTTCCCTCCGGGAGTGGCGACCTGCCGAACGAGGTTCGGAACCGCATCGCAATGTCTGACCGAGACGACGGCTTCGATTCGGACGAGATGGCCAGGCTATCCGCAGGACTGGGCTTCTACAGCGACATGCAGTCGCTCCGATGCGTCGATCCCGCCACGTGGTCGGTGTTCGGCACCGTCGCGGCTTCCGGGGCGAGGGAGAGAGCCTTCTGGGTGCAGGAGCTGCTTGGGAGGATCGGCCTCTCCTACAACCCTTCCGAACCTGCGGAAGTGTCCCTGTGGAAGACCCTGGGGCGTGTGGGAGACGTGGAAGGCACTCTCGAAACCGATGCCTCCGTCATCACGAGAGATGCTGCGGTCTTCTTCGAGGCTTCCTGGTTCGACCCGGACAATTCCAGAAGTTCAGTCGAAGATGTCATGGCTGAGCTGAGATTCCTGTCCAGCCTCTCCGGAGGGCGCATGTCGAAAGAGGAGGACCGGCTCGTTCTGGTGCAGCTCCGTCTGCACGGAGACTCACCATTGCGCCCGGGGAAATACGACGGCGTGGAACTCAGGCACATGTCCTGGCAGTACCTGGTCTCGCTCGGCAGTCATCCTCTCTACGACGAGGTCAATCGCTACTACGACTGGAAGCTCGGCCTGCTGGGATAATGACCTGATGCTCCCGGGGATGTGCATCGGGGGCCTTATTGCATTGCGATCCATGCGCCCTCCCCGGAGTGGATTGATGCCGCACGCAGGATGGAGCATGGAGCGCGTCCGGCGGCGGAATCAGAAACGCATCACGGGCGATCCTGTCAGGAAGGCCCGGCCACCTCAGAGCGGCGCTGGCCTGCCTATGGTCTGTGCGAGGATCAGATGCTGCTCCGGACGGAGTCCGAGCGCCTCCCTGAGAGCCGCCTTGTCCATGCCGGCCCGCACGACGGCCGCAAGCCCGTTCACCGCGCAGTACAGGTAGACGTTCTGGCAGATGAAACCCGCATTGCAGGCGGCGAAGAACAGTTTTTCGTCGTCGCCGACTTCCCGCCCTCTGAATCCCATCCTGGAGAAGTCGGCGACCAGCACCAGGTTCACCGGCGCCTCCGCGACGAACGGCTGCATCCCAGTCAGCGCCCGGATGTCGGTCGAGCCCGTCATCCTGAGTACGTTCGCGGCAGGATCGTAGAGGTAGGTTCCCTCGGTCGTCGCGACGTAGATGTCCATCTCCTGATGGTTCAGCGCAGAGGGCGCGGTACGGCCGCCGGTCTCCGGCCGGTTTATGCCGAAGGCCGCCCACAGAAGGTCCGACATCTCCCGGGTGGACAGCGTATCCGGAAGGAAGGATCGGCAGGAGGAACGGCCCTGCAGGGCCTCCATGAGAGTACCGGGGTTTTCCATCATCGGCTCCATGAGTTGGATGTCTCCCGCTCCCGCATACGCGGAGGCGATTATCGCGGCGAACGCCGCAGCCATCGGTTTCCTGAAGTTCATTGACAACTGCTCCTCCGAGGTTCGGGCATCCGTGCGGTTCATACCGGTTACGGCCGGGGCGCCGGAATCCTGCGACCGCTCAGGCCGTTCCACGACGGCCTTTTCGATCTATACACCCCGAACCCGTCTACGGACAGGGTAATGGTGGGAGCGATCACGCGGGCCGGCGTTCCGACGACGCCCGGCCCGCGCAGGCGCTAAACGGACTTCAGCCAGTCGGCGAGTTCGATGTCGGCGGAAGGATCGGGCGGTTTCGGGACACCCCGGCCGGCCAGCCACTTCAACGCCTTCCCGGCGATGAGCGCCCACTCGTCGGCTCTTCCGGCGAAGTCCCTGTGGAGCAGGAACAGAGCCAGCAGCGTCGCCAGAACCTCGTCCTCCCGCAGGCATTCCGGAATCCCCGCCTTCAATGCCTCGAGGTCGTCCACCCCGGCGAGGGCCGCCAGATCCCCGCCGAACTTCCATGATCCATCCGCGAGCTGCAGGCCTACCAGTTCCATGAAGTGGTCGGGGCCGGCCGAAGGCTTCGACTCCGGAACCTGGTCGTATCCTCCGTCGTCGAAGGCGACTGTACTCATCGCAGGCATTGCACTGCGGCATTCTGCGGACTTCTTCCCGACGGGCTTCAGGAGTACTCCGCGACTCATTGCAAACAGAGGAGCGATACCGGGGATTCTGAAGCCGGAAGAGGTACCGCCCCAGCCCCTGGTCAGGGCGACGGGAACTCTTCGCAGGCCGACTTCGCCCTTTCCGTCCTCCCCCTCGCGCTCCTCCACCGCCACGTAACTGGTCATGGAGGAGACCAGGCCGTACTCGAGGGCGGTGGAGAGGATGAGCGATTCCACGGTCTTCCTCTTCCTGGCCGTCTGGGCGGAGCCGCCGGACAGGCCGTTCATCTCTATCGAGGAGATGTACTCACGGGCGAGCAGCAGGGCGATGGTGCGGTCATCGGCGACCTCCAACGCAGCGTCGACGGGGCACTCGGCGATCGTCGATCCGTCGGCCCCGACGATTTTTACCACGGTACTCTCCAGCCGCGGAATCCGGCAGAGGACGTCGATCTCGTCTCCGGTGCAGAAGGCGGGCAGCTCTTCGGGCACCGCCAGGGTCGGTTCGAGCCCGCCCCAGTCGAGCCTGGCGTCCGTGGAGAAGGGAGCCGAGAGCCTGGCCATCTGGCGCATCACCTTGGGCTCGATCCGCTCGCCGGGGAGGATGAACTCCGCCGTGCCGCCCGTCGCCTTCGCGACCCCTCTCACGAGAGTGCCGCTGGCTCCACGGCCTATGCCGAAGGTGAACACTCTCGCCTTACTTCCATTCCTGCGAGCGAGTTCGATCACGTCTGCCTCGTTCCCCACCTCCCCGTCGGTCAGGAGAAGGACTTCGAGCATCCTCTCCTCCGCAGCCTTATCCAGAACCGCCTTCAACGGCGTGAGAATCTCGGTTCCGCCGAGGTCGGCATTCCATCCGGCGGCAACGGCGACGGCCCTGTCGAGATTCTCCTGGTTGTACGGAACGGGGGACGGGAACATCTCCTCCATCCCGGAGCCGAACCCGACGACATTGAACCTGTCGCCTTCCTCGAGCGACTTCAGGCAGAGCAGGAGGGCGGACCTGGCCTCCTCGAAGCTCTCGCCGGACATCGATCCGGACCTGTCCACGATGAAGACGACGTCCCTCGGCTCCTTCGCGGCTGCGGGCAGGACGGGCCTGAACCTCAGCATCATCGCGAGGGCCGAACCGTCGCGGCAGACCGCCGCCCCGGCCTTCCCCGGCTCTGTGAGCTCTACCTCGAGGACGAAGTCCTGATCGAGCTGGGGTTCGCGCACCGCCAGACCGACCTGCGCCTTTTCGCCGTGGATCGACACTCTGATCGGGAACGACGGACAGGAGACCGTCCGGATGGCGGAACCGGCAACGATGTCGACCGCCAGCGAAAGCCCGTATGGCACACCGCCCACCGCAACGGGTGGAAGAATCGCATCCAGCTCGGCCGGATCCATCCCGGCCGCCTTCTCGGGCGGGATGTAGCGCGGTGAGATCGTGGTGGGGACACGGAGCCGGAACCCCTTGTCGAAGCGCTCGGTACGGCCCGTGTAGGTGATTCGGACGACGGCCTCCTCGCCGGGAAGCAGACGGCCGACGGAGACGGAGAAGATGTCGGGCCGGTTCTGATCGAGGAGAAATGCCGAATCGCCCTTCTTCATGGCCTCGTCGTAGATTTCGAACGCCTTCTCCCGCTCCTCGACCCGCCCTTTTATTCTGCGGGCTCCGATCTCGACCTCGAAGCCGCAGACGGAGCTGTTCTCCTCGAGAGGGAAGCTGTAGAGGGCCTCGATCGGCGATTGCTCGTCGTTCCTGAATCTCTGGGAAACGGTGGTGAGAACCGCCGCTCCGCGGATCCCGACGTCGATGGAAACTCCCTTGAGCGGGACGGGCTCCCCCCCGGAGGACACCAACCCGTATCCGCTTGCCTTCGGATTATTCCTACTCTCCCTGCTCATCGCTGCATTCTCCCTCTTCATCGGGGATTGAATCCTCTGACTGCCCGAGAATGCCGGAGATCATCGAGAGAGCGCCGCCGGGCGGAACGGCATGGCCCTCCTCCACAAGCAGGGAGTATCCCTCCGACAATCTCACCACCCTCAGAACTCCGGTCTGGAAATAAACGGCGTCGGATGAAGCGGTTGGAACCGGCGGGGCGTAAGCCTCCTTCGACTGCCTTCGCCTTGCCTGGAGGATCGCATCGAGGTGCGCACGCGTGTAGTAGCTTCCCCTGCCGGCACCCAGGGGAGGCGGGATGAGTCTGGTCTGGACATAGAATCTGACAGTGCGCCGACTGACGCCTGCAAGCTCTGAAAGCTCTGCTATGCTGTATCTTTCGTGATCTGCTTCATTTATCATGACAGTATCATGACATCATACTGTCATGTTGTCAACGGCCGAATCCGCTTCACCTGCTCAGGATCGTCGGCCGGGCGGCGCTCTTCAGATTACAGCCGTGGCCAGACCCGGATTACCGGCCGGCTCCTGCCAGCAGCGCCTCTTCCATGGGCCGCGACGAGGCGTCCTTTGCGCGGGATGCGCTCCCGGTCTGAACCCGTGTATCGAACATGGCGATGTAGTTCTTGTCCCAGTCGTACTTTTCGAGCACCCGCAGGCGCGCCCTGTGACGCATCTCGCTGTACTCCGGATAGTTGAGCCTCTTCATGTCGAGAACGCGGACGACAGCCTCCGCCCAGGAGGTCGGTTCCGAATCCGGGATGACGAATCCCGTCACGGCGTCGTCGATGATCTCGGCCGGTCCTCCGGTTCGGGACACGAGACAGGGCAGCCCGCAGGCCTGCGCTTCCAGAACGGTCATTCCGAACGTGTCCGTCTCGCTGGGAAAGACCAGAAGATCGGCAAAAGTATAGAGGGCGGGCAGCGTCTCGTTCTTCATCCTGCCGAGGAATCTGACCCTGTCCAGCCCCTTCGCCGCCGCCTCGAGCTCGGGGAGATACGGGCCGTCGCCGGCAAGAAGCAGGTTCGCGTCCGGGAAACGCCCGACGATCACCCTGTATGCCGACAGGACCAGGTCGAGGTTCTTCTCCCTGGATATCCTGCCTGTGTAAAGAAGGACGGGACCGTTGGTCACGCCGAAACGGCCGGCCAGGCTGCTCCTCGGCTCCATGACTGGCGCGAACACCCGCGTGTCTATCCCCCGGTCGAATCTCGACACCTTGCGGAGCTGATATCCACGGGCGGTCAGCAGGGAGATGTACCGGTCGGTGGGAACCCTGACCTCGTCACAGCACCCGTAGAACCACTTTGTGTACTCCTCGATGAGGGCCGTAACCGTCTTGTCAGACATGATCCTGCTCGCCTGCATGGAATAGTCGGTATGGAAGAACCCGGTACATCTGAGACTCATGAGCTTCGCGATCAGGATGCCGACGAGGCCGACGGGACCGTGGGTGGAGATGTAGATTTCGTCGGGCTCGAGGGCGGCCACTCTGTCGAGGGATCTCAGTACGGACGGGACTTTCAGCGTGTACCTGTCGTATCCCGGCAGTTCGAAGGACGCCACCGCAGGGAGATCGATAACCCTGTCCGCGGGGACTCCTTCCGGAATCTGCCCGTCCAGCGATACGACGAAGAGGATGTCCGGCCCTTCCCCACCGGGGCGGCCGGCAAGCGAGGCGATCCTCCCGAGGGTCACGGAGACCCCGTTCAGATCGGAGAACGTGTCGGTAAACCAGAGAATCCTCTTTCGCCGGGAGGGCGCTCCAGGATCGGAGGGAAGTTCGACTCTCATCGACTCCAGGAGCCCGCGGTTGGAGAACATCTCCCGTATGGCCGTGAAGAAGGGCAGATACAGGAATACACCCGGGAACGCCGCCGAGACGCTCGAGGCGAAACCCGCGAGATCGCCTTCCGCGATGTCTCTCTTGAACGAGTTCACCAGGATGCCGAGGAACTCGTCGGACAGATCCGTGAGCGACTTGTAGACCAGATCCAGCCTGCCGTCTATCCCGATCTCCTCCCTGCTGTTCAGGTCATCGATAAGACCGTTCAACAGGCTGTATATCCTGGCCTTCCCCCCCTTGGTCGCGGATTGCTTCTTCAGGAAGAGCTTGTCTCTGATCCTGAGGTCCTTCCTCTCGAAGACCAGGTCGGACAGAGCGGACAGGAATCCCCTGGATTCGCCCCTCTTCTGCCTGGCGTAGTCGCAGGCTATCCTGTAGACGGAGAAGACGAGCGACTTGTAATCGTTGCTCCTGCCGCCCGGGGTTGTCCTCCTGCTGCGTATCGCCTCCAGGAACTCGGCGGGAGAGGAGGCCTCGGCGACGGTGAAAGTCCTCCCTACGTACAATCCCGCGTGATCGTCCGAACCTCCGGTCTGGCCCTTGAACCATCGGTTGGTACCTGCGGCCTCCAGCCCGTGCCTCCGCTCGAGTTCCTCTATCCATTTCTCCGAAAGGCCCGAGAGAACGGTTCTCCAGGCGTTGTTGCCCGCCGCGTTGCGACCGCCGTTGATCCCCTCGAACACGTCGAAGAGCAGGAGGAGTCTTTCGAGGTGTCTGATCCCGAGTATCCCGTTCACCGAATAGGTCGCGTGGGCCACCGAGTGGGGCAGGCCGAGTTCCCTGATCCTGTCGGAGAATTTGAATATGTCCTGCCGGAGTACGTTCAGTTCCTCGAACTGTTCGGCGGTCAGACCATAGACGAGAACGTGCACCTTGCAGCCGTCCTCGGGGAAGTAGGTCGTGAACTCGACGCCTGTGAACGTGTCCAGAGGATGGTTCCTGCAGAGCGACAGTATTCCGTCGATGCGGTTGTGATCGGTGATCGTAACGAAGTCCATTCCGCGTTCCCTGGCAAGCCTGTAGATCGTTTCAGGATCGGTATAGGACTCGCGGGCTCCCAGCTTCTGGAGAAACCAGTCCGAGGGATGTTCCGAGTACACTGAATGGACATGTAGATCTGCTCTTGCCATTTCCCACCGTTTCTGCCGGCGTTCCGTCGGCCTGGATAGATCGTCCGATCTGGCGGGAATAAGGCAGGATCCTGTTAGGGAGTGATGAAGATTCCTGAACGGCTTCCTCAGCTCTTCACGGGCGCGGATGTCCGGGAGATCGTTCCCGTGAGCGGTGCAGGCAGCCTTTCCTGCGCCATCTCCTCTCTGCACGGGAAACTCTTCGAGCCGGCTTCAGCCGCTGAAGCGCACCATCCAGAACTTTGCCTGCTTCGAGGGGTGCAGCCTGAGCCACACGTCGTCGGGCAGATAGACGTCGACATTGCAGTACTTGCAGGGGATGAGCCTCTCGGATTCCGTCGTAATGAGCAGCCCCGCCCCGCACTGCGGGCATGAGAGCGCCACGGGCTTGATGCCGGCATCCACGTCGTTTTCATCCCGGCGCACCTCGCGCTCGGCGAAGAAGGTCTGCTTCGCCTGGGGAACGACTTCGCCCAGCCAGGACGGAGCCGGATAGGTCTCCGCCTTCCTGCCGCATTTTCTGCAGACCATCCTGCGATCCGCACCGTCCTCGACCGAGAGCAGATCCCAGTTCTCCTCGCAGGTCGGGCAGGCTGGATCGGGAGGAGGGAGTCTGACGGTCGAATATTTGATGGTCAGCCCTCCGCTGATGATGGTGCCCTCGTCGCCCTCGCCCGGGCTGGTCCTGCCGTAATTCCCTATGTAGCTTCCCAATATCGACTTCCATATATCGGGCGGTATGTCCAGCGTCTTCCGGCAGGAAGGGCAGATCGGGCCTGCAAGCGGGCCGTTCACAACGACCGGTTTACCACAGCTCGTGCATGTCGCTATCACCTTGAAGATCCCGTATCTGTCCTTTTTCATCGAATCCCCTCCGATCTCCGGTTCGTCAATGGCGGGTCCAATATCATACCCGTCTCCTTCTGCTGCGTGTACCGGCGCCGTCTCCGCTCCTCCCACGGCATTGCACGGCTTCTCAGACTGCCGGCGCCCCGCAGAGTGGATCGCACCGGAAGCGGGCGGCTCCGCCATCAGCCGTGGAAACCAGGAAGGCATCCGTGAAACCGGTCGACCCGGAAGCCGGCCTCCGGTTCGTGAACGCGGCTGGCATTTCGCCTGTCGGCATATGATATCTCCAACAGAATGAACAGGATCGACAGTCCTTCATCGTCCATGTCCATCCCCTCGATGTCTATCCCGCCTGACCTCCCGTTCACGCGCTTCTGACGAAAACATAGAAAGTATTGAGCACTGAGGAGTTCAGTGTCTATTGAATGAGAGCAGCCTGGCTGTCGAGACGCGATAACGAAGAAACAGTGAGTATTAAGACATGGCAATGTCAATGCTTGGTTTTGGTTAACATCCCGCGTACAAGGCGGGTTGAGGGAGGATCGTCATGTGGCTGATGACCTGTTTCGGTTGCTTCAGCGTAGTGCGGAAGCCTGGAGATGTCGAGGAAGGCATGCTGACCGTCTGCGGTCGAGTGCGGGCCGACCTCGAGGCTCTCAGGAAAACCTACCTTAAGAACGCCGGCCCGGTCATCGACATGGAGCGGGCGGACTGCAGATACAGGATGAGGGTTCCAGACAGGGACTTCGGCGAAGCCCTGTCAAGGATCGTGGATGAGATCGACTACAGCGACTTCAAGTCCGCTGTCGATACACGGCAGGGATGGGCAAGGCACGACATCTACGAACAGGTCGCGTGCGTGCTCAGGCAGCTCTACTGCTGCGACCAGCAGGAAAAGCAGGTGGAGAGAACCCCGGTCTGACCCTCGGGCAGGCGATGCGGGCCGGATGAGATCGGTGATCGAGACGGGGCCCGCCCTCCGAAGAAAGACGGACCCCCTGGTCTGGTTTTACCTGAACAGCTTTTCCAGTCCGCTGAAGAGGCTCCGGCTCCGGGTGAGCCTCTCCTCGTTTCCTATCACGCAGTAGAGGTTCCTGTCGAGAGCGTCGCGGATCACATCCGCAATCCGCCTCACATCATCCACCCCCGTCGCCAGCACCTCGTCCCTCACCCTCTGAACGTCTGCGAAAGTCACTCCCATCAGCCAGTGTTCAGTTGCGACGGCGCCCTTCATGGCCTGAGTCAGCGGCCTGTCCAGTTTGGCTATGGTTCCGAGGATGGCCTTGGTGAGTTCGTCTTCGCCGGGATCGAGTGAACGCAGGAAATCGGGCAGCCCGTCGTAGGCCTCGAGAGTGCTTTCCAGATTGGGATCCCTGAAGGAGCCCATGTAGAACCTGCCGTCGCGCTCGAAGCCTATGAACGCGCCGTATGCCCCGCCCTGCACACGGACCCTGTTCCAGAGATAGTCGAGACGGGCTATCGTTGCGACGACCTCCATGGCGCCGCAGTATTCATGCCCCAGCAGGCTGAGATCGTATCCCTTCGCCACGTACTGAACGCTCCCGGAATTCGTGAATCCCTCGTTAGGGGCGTGTTCGGGAGAAAGGGGCCGCATCGCCGCCCTGTCGGCCACGGATACCGGGAGACCTTCGAGCAGGCCGGGCAGCAGTTTCTCCGCCTCATGCAAGTCCTCTCCAGGGGCGGTCACGCTTAGCGTGAGTCGGTTCCGGCGGAAGACGGCCGCGGCCGTCCGCGCCAGCCCGTCCATGATCTCCCCGGCCTTCGAGTCGAAGTTGTCGGTCATTTCCGCGATCGCCCGGTACTGTGATATCCCGCGGGTCAGCTCCATGTATCTGCCTGCGTCGGAGATGTGGGAGAAGAGCCTGCGGTTCGCCATTACGTGCGGACTCAGGTTCAGCTCCATCTCCATCCTGGACTTCGTCTCCTGAACGATCTCGCCCATGCGTGCCCTGTTGCCGTAGACGGTCCGGACGAGAACCTCGCCCAGCAGGTCCACGAGTTCGGGCAGCTTCCGCACCAGGGCCTTGGATTTGACCGTCAGGGTGGGCACGAGCGCCCCGGTGCGGAGATTACGGCGCGCCTGGACCTCCAGCTCGATTCCGCCGGTATGCAGGTTCAGCTCCCGGGAGAGATCGCCGTAGCTGAAGCGTTCGGTGTCGATTCTGGAGACGACGTCCGTCAGCAGGGCGAGGTAGGGCAGATCCTCCTCCGGAACCGAGCCGCTGTCGAAGTACAGGTCGATGTAGGCGATCCCCTTGGTGAACAGGTCGTGCACGAGCATCGTAACCTCGCCCACGCGGATCTCCCTCAGAGGCAACTCCTCCGCCTTCCTGCCTATGTCCTCCCGTGTGAGCGACGGGATCTTCGCGAGATCCTCGGGGGAATCCGGCTCCGCCTGTCTCCTCTTCAGCTCTGTGGTCTGCTCCACCAGATCGACGATCTCGGTATCGGAGAGGCCCGCCTTGAACTCGTCGAGCCTGCGGCGGAGTTCCGCATTCCTGGCCTCGGACAAACCCGGCCTGGGCCGGACGACTACGGTTGCCCTGTGGGTGTTGCCGACCAGCCGATCCTTGATGAGTCGCTCGAAATACCCCTCGGCTATGCTCTTCCGGAGGCTGTCGAAAATCCTTCCGTACTCGAGCGGAGCGAAGGGCGAACCCCCGTGGATCATGCTCTGCAGGGCGATGGAAATGGGCTCCAGCCCGTCCGGATAGCCTCCTGAATCCGCCTCCCGCTTGCTGAACTCGATCGCGTTGACCGAGGCCTCGAGGAGCTTCGGGTCGATGCCCTTTTGCGCGAGGTCCGAGAGGGTGTCGAGCATCAGCTTCTCGAAGGCGGCCTTGTTCCCTGTCTCCGCGTTCTTCGCCACCACGCCGAACGGGGCCTGTAGAAGACTGCCGTTGTAATAAGAGAACACGTCCTTGCCGATGCCCGACTCCACTATCGCTTTCCGCAGCGGAGCGGCCGGGGTGTCCGTCAGCATGTGCCCCAGTATCTCGAAGGCCATCGACTCGACGGGATCGAGAACCGATGAGACGGCCCAGTTGAGGCTCAGGTAGGTCTTGCCGTCCTCGGACTCCTCGGGGGAGAGGGGATATTCGTACTCGACATCCTTGGGCTGCGCGAAGGTCTCCTGCATTCCGAGGGCGGAATCCACGTCCCTGCGGTCGAATGCCGAGAGGTACTCCCGGTCGATGAACTCCAGCTCGGACATCGTATCGCCGTCCCCGTACAGGACGATGACGCTGTTCGAGGGATGGTAGAAGCGCCTGTGGAAGGCGGTGAACCGCTCCTGAGTCAGCTCCGGGATCGCGTCGGGGTCTCCGCCCGAGTCCGTTCCGTAGGCGGTGTCCGGGAACAGGGACTGCCTGATCCTCCGGTACAGCAGGGCTTCGGGCGTCGAGTACGCACCGCGCATCTCGTTGTAAACGACGCCCTTGTAGCTAATCTCGCCCCCGGGTTCGTCGATCTCGTGATGCCAGCCCTCCTGCATCAGAATCCTTGGATCGTCGAGCAGCCTGGGGTACAGAACCGCATCGAGATAGACGTCCATGAGGTTCCGGAAGTCCTTCGCGTTCCTGCTGGCGACCGGATAGACCGTACAGTCGGGGGAGGTGAAGGCGTTGAGAAAAGTCTTGAGTGAGCCCTTCAGCAGCTCGACGAAGGGCTCCTTCGAGGGGAACTTCCGCGAGCCGCAGAGCACCGAGTGCTCCATGATATGGGGAAGGCCGGTATTGTCGGGAGGCGGGGTGCGGAAGCCGATCATGAAGACCTTGTCGTCGTCACGGTTCTCGAATTTCACCAGACGCGCGCCGCTCTTCACGTGCTCGAACCTGAGGCCCCTGGAGCCGATCTCCTTCATGTCATGGATCTCTGTCAGCCTGAAACCGTGATGCTCTCTCCCGACCGCGTTTTCCATCAATGCCTCCGATGGTGTGGAAACCCGGCTCCCGCCGCCGAAGAGGAAACGGCAGGCCGCAAACGGAAGGGCTCCTCTCCGCATGGCCGGGGGTGGACGCCGGTGATACGGCGACAATCCCCGGAAAGAAGCCTGTTCATGCCTGGTTCGGATGATCCTGCTGCGCATGATATGCGCAGGCACCTGTCGGGTCAATCGAAACGGGTGCTTCTGCCCGCTGCGGAAAGCGGTCGTTGTCTTCATCGAGGCATTCTTGACACGGGCCGCCTGATCAGGAAGGGGCCCCGCGCCCGACTGCAGGGTTACGATGCGCTGCTGGCAGGCGGGCCGATCTGGGCCTTCGGGATGTCTCCAGTCACCCCGGCCTTTGCCTCCGAACCAGACGACCTGGCTGGAGTGAAGGCACTCCCGTTCACCACGGCGGATCTCAGGTTCGAGCTGCTGGGAGGACTCCAGGGCATGTCGGCCATCGGCGGAGTCCTGCACAGGAAGGGAGCAAGAGTCCTCCCGGGTGTCGCGGGAACCGCATGGGCTTCACGGTTTGACGCGGAAAAGGACTCCCTTGCCGACAGGATCGTGACCCTGCCGGAGGGCTGACCGCCGGTCGTCTCGCCATTTCAGAACGGCATCGACCCTGCTGTATGCCTCGACCTGTTCAGGGTGCAGATGGGAACGAGCCCTCCGGAGCGTACCAGTCGGTCGGGTCGATACCCGACACGACTTCGCCAGCCCCGACCTCGACGGTGATCAGGGAGTGGTCTTCGAAACCGTACATCAGGCTGGCGGGCACCGCCCTGGAATATCCCGCGACGAAACCCGACAGTCCTGGGTCGCGGGGATACGAAACCACTACGTAGTTCCCCTCCGGAACCCGGAGCACATAGGATGCCTGGCCTCCATCGGTGTTAACGGACGCTACGGGCTCGAGGGTGCCGGCATCGAACGCGACCACGCGTTGGGGTTCGAGATACTCGCCGGGGAAGGAGAGCCGGCCGCGGATCGTGCCGGTGTCGACCACGGGTGTGATCCGCGTGACCTCCGTCCCGCAGGACAAGGTCAGCAGGACTGGAGAGATGAGTAACGACGAAACCAGGATTCTGCGCACAGGGCCTCCTGACTCCCGGATTGGACTATCCTGCATTCAGGATACACCCGCACCCCAGGCCAGTCAATCTAACCTTGGAGTAAGGACCGGAGGCGGCGCCGGCCCGGGCGGGCCGGCGCCGGATCATCGGAAAGCCTATTCCAGCGGCTGGAGATTCTCGTCGATACCGCCGGCGGCCGATACGAACCATTCGCCGGTGAAGTACCTGGCGGCGACGTCCCTGATGTCGTCCGCGTCGAGGGAGAGGATCTCGCGCAGATTCGAGAGGTCGGAATCCAGGGGCAGCCCCAGCGACTCTCTCGTGGCGAGATACCGCGCCACCTCTTTGTATGTGTCGAATCCCATGGAGTGCTGCCCGATATTCATGTACTGCCTGAGGATCAGTTCCTCCGGCTGCACGCCCTCGGCGGCCATCAGGGCGCATTCCTGCTGCGCGGCCTCGAGCGCCCTCGATGCGAACGGGGCTCCGGTCATGAACATGGCGATGAAGGCCGACGGGGATGCGTTGATCGCGCTCTGCACATATGCACCGACCGAGTAGGTCAGCCCCTGCCTCTCGCGGAGGTTCATGCCCATCCGGGAGCTGATGCCGCCGCCAAGGATGCTCGTCATCATCCTGAATGCCTGGTAGTCCGGGGAGCCATAGGCGGGAGCCTCGCAGCCGAACACTACGCCCGCCTCGATGCGCCCTTCGAGGGTTTCGACAAGAGTCTCGCCGGGGCCGGACCTGAACACGAGCTGCCGCGCCGGGGGAAGGGGCTCGTCCGGATCGCTCCATTCCCCGAAGTACTCCTCGACGAAACCGAGCGCCTCGCCCGGCGTGATGTCGCCCACCACCGCGATGACGGAACCCCCGGGGCGGACGCAGAGCCCGTACCAGGCCGTCATCTCCTGATAATCAATCCCGGCGATCGTCGCCGTATCGGCCTGCCATCTCGAACCCTCCTCGAACAGAACAGATCCGAACCGCGACGAGGCGAGGCTCATGGGACTCTCACGCATGAGCCGGTACTTATCCATCATCAGGTCGCGCACCTGCTCGAAGTCCGGCTCCAGCAGGTTCGGGCGGATCAGCATATCGGCGAGCGATTCGAAGTAGAGCGCAGTGTGCTCGCTGGGCCCGAAGCAGTTGCCCAGGGTGAACTCGGTCGTGGGGCTCAACCAGATTCCGCCGCCGGTTCGCATCAGCCTCGAAGAGAATTCCGACTGGCTCATGCCGTTTGCACCCCACTGCATCGTCTCCGCAACGAGTGCGGAGATGCCGGAGTTTCCGTCGTCGGTCCTGCAGTCGCCCATCGGCACGGTGGCCATGATCTCTATGATCGGGAAGCTGTGGTCCTCCTTCACGAGAAGCGTGAGACCGTTGTCGAGTTCATATCTGACCGTACCTTCGGACACGGAGCGCTCAGGCGCCACCAGGCCCGCCGGGTCCAGATCGAGCCCCTCCCAGTCCGTCACCTGGGGCACTTCGATGTCATCCGTGACGCCCTCGAAGGATGTCCCGCTTCCGGATCCGCCTGGCTGCGCGCGCAGTACGGCTGCCACCGTGCGGTCGGGTGAGAAATGCCTTGAAGCGACGTCCATGACCTGCTCCGGGGTCAGCGCCATGACGCTGTCACGAAGCCGTACGTGAGCGAGCGGATCACCGCTCTCGGTCATGCTGAAGGCGAGCTGCATCGCCACCGAAAGGGGGTTGTCCTCGCTCATCACCTGACTGCCGGCGTAGTACCCGGTTATCACGTCCAGCCTGTCGGGATCGCGGGGTTCGCGGGTCAGGCGGAAGACCTCGTCCAGAACGATCTCCTCGAGAGTGTCCAGGGACACCCCGGGGGCCGGCTGGAGATAGATGACGAAAGGGCTCCTTCCGGTGTTGTAGGGGGGCCACGCCCATGCTTCCGTGGCCAGACCGGTCGCGATCAGGTTCTCCTGGAACCATGCGTTGCGGCCGTTGCTGAAGTAGTCGGCGATCGCCACGAGCGCCGGATAGTCCGGATCAGAGTAGCTGCAGCCGTCGAAATAGATCAGCGCACGGTCGGCCTCGGCGGGGAACTCGACCGTCACTTCGGATCTGCCAGTGAGCGGGGGTGCCTCCTCGAACTCGACATTCGGCGTATTCCCGGCGGGGATGGGGCCGAACAGCCTCTCCACAGCCTCGAGAGCTTCCGCGCCGTCGAAGTCGCCGACCACGGCCAGAACGGCGTTGCAGGGTGAATACCAGGTCCGGTAGTAGTTTGAAACCTTCACGCTGTCGAATGCGGCGATGGTTTCGCTGGTGCCTATGGGCTTCATCGAGTAGGGAGTGTCCCCGTAATAGACGGAGTCGGCGGCATTGAGGAGTGCAGTGAAGGGGCTGTCCTGGCTCAGGCGCCATTCGTCGGTCACCACTCCTATCTCCTGAGCGACCTCGTACGGGTCGAGGAGGAGGTTCGCCATCCTGTCGCTCTCGATGGCCAGGGCCTCCTCCAGGGCACTCGCGGGCATGTACAGAAAGTAGGAAGTCATGTCGCTGCCCGTGCCGGCGTTGGCATATCCGCCGTTCCTCTGTACGATCTGCCAGAACCTCTGGCCCGGCATCGAGGGCGTACCGTTGAACATCATATGCTCGAGGAAGTGACTGATGCCCGCTATGTCTTCCGTCTCGTTGCGCGATCCGACGTCGTAGACGACCACGACGGCAACGGTGGGCGCGTAGTGCATCTCCTGGAGAATCACGGTCAGCCCGTTGTCGAGCACGGTCACCGAGGGCTCCGCCCCGCGGGCGCATACCGACAAGATCAAGCATAGAACCAGGAACCTGCCCATGTTTCCTCCGTGTTGGGGCCGCCTTTGCGACGGGAAAGAAACCTTTTTATTGCTGACCGGGCCACAGCGGACAGGCGGTGCCGTCGCCGGGGGTTTCAGCCTGGATCCTCGCAATTCGTCCGGTACAGTGCCGTTCCGCCGTTTCAACTATTTCGATCATCAATCCTAACCCGCCCGGCGGCAAATGGTTCTCGAAGCCGAACCGGATCGACATCCTGCGCAGATCCTTCAACCCGCTGACGCCGCACTTCGATCCGACGGAACTCACCGCAGAACCCGTGGAAGCCTCCGACGATAATATCGTCTGGACGGTTCCATGAAACGTATATGTCCGCAATAGATTCGTCGGCCGCATGGCAGGCGGGCGGGAGGGCCTGACTGCGTTGAAGCCGCCGTCAGGCCCCGATGTCCCTGCCGTATCTACCGGGTTCGATCGATGGGTTCGCATCCCCCGATCATGCGGGCGAGGGCTTCCAGATGCTTCTCGAGGCGCTTCCTGCCTTCGGCGGTGAGGCTGTACCAGGTCACCGGCCGCCGGTTGCGGAACTCCTTCTTCGAGACGAGAAAGCCTCCCTCCTCGAGCCCGCGGAGCTGTGCGCCAAGGCTGCCGTCCGTCTCTTCGAGAAGCTCCTTGAGGCGCGAGAATGACAGGGCCGAATGCCTCGTGAGCAGCACGCAGATTCCCAGCCTAACGCGATGCATGAGCAGGCCGTTCATGCCGTCAAGCACGGCCTTCAGCCCCTCGTCGCCGTCAGGCATCGAGTGCGGCATCTTTCGCGCCCTTCCGTAAGGCGGTGTACAGCAGAGTCACGGCTATCAGAACACCGGTGCCGGTCCAGGCATACCGAACGCCGGCCATGACAGCCAGGAATCCCGCCATCATTATGCCGCCGGGCAGGAGGAAGCTCCTGTCGAAGTGGACTCCGGCGGTCCACCATCCCATGGCAACGATCAGCAGGATGATGCCGCCCAGCACAGGCCCCTCGACATGGCCGAGGACGGCCAGCGCTATCGAAAGCAGGATGACGGTTAGCATCCCTCCCCAGTGCAGAACGTGCCTGACTCCCTCTTCCCGGTCCATCTGTCCGATGCGCAGCCCCGCCCTGCGCCCCAGCAGGCCGCTCAGGATGCCTCCCAGGGGGCCGGCGATCATCCAGAACCAGCCGGTCGCGTGGGGCGCGAAGTCCGCCAGGCCGAAGCCTATGGGCACTATCAGCGCCCACAGCAGGCAGATCGACCCCGGCAATCCCGATTGCCCGGCCTTCTCGACGAGACCCTTCACATACTGGAGATCGGATTCGACAGCTCTCGTATTCATCGCTCACTCCTTTTCCAGAGTACTCTGATTATCAGAGCGAGCATGACGGGTGTCAAGCGAGCCGATCGGGGGATATCCGAAGGCTCCGCATCCAGGATCTCAAAGGCGAAGCCACGAGCGTCTTCGTTGTTCTTTCCGACACTCCCGCGCCATTCCCCGGTCTCGAACACCCGAAAAGCCTCGGTCCCTTGCCCCTGCACGGTGAACGCGCCTGTCCATGCGATTGAGCGATAGGTATATATCAATGGTGAGCCCGCCTGATCCGGATCGGTCGCCGCATTTCAGGCGGGAAAGCGGGCGGCCTCGCCGATGAGTTGCAGAACCGGCACGAGTCGATCGGCGGGGGGCGGTTTTGGCTTCAGTTGAGAAGATTATAGACGGGGAGGAGATGAAATGACTGATTCGAAGACTCCGCTGAAGGTTCTTGTAATCGGGACGGAGCCGCCGTGTCCGAGGTGCGCCCTGCTCTGCAGGATGGTCGAGCAGGCTGCCGCCGACGGCACACCGGTCGAACTCGACCATTGCGCCTTCGAGGATGAAAAGGCCGTGAAACTCGCCGAACGCCATGGGCGCAGAGTGGGTACGGCGAAACACGTGTCAAAGGCGTCCGGCATAGAGTTGGACGGGGATGCGGTACGCGAAACGATCGAAAGTGCAAGGAAAGCCGCCGGCCCCGGCTCGGATATCGCCGACGCCTGGACTCCCCGGCTGGACGAGCTGCTCGATCCCTGCTCGCGTGCGGCGGATTCCGTCGGCTACTACATGACACCGGTGCTGGTCGTGGATGGCGTGGTAGTCCACCACGGCAGCGTGCCTTCGAAGGAGCAGTTGCGCGAACTTCTGCATCCCCGGCACTAACGTTTATCAGATCGTTTTTACAATCTGGACCAAACCCCGCCTGAGTCCGGTGTCAGAGGGAAAAACGTCAAATACTCATAAATCGCGAATATTTTTCTTTTGAGAATACGGTGACGCGATAGAGCAGATGACGTCCAGGCGCTGAATACTGGAATCGCCTGTCGATTGAACGTCGCGTGATTTTGATCGAAAACCGGATCGTAAGTCCGTCAGGCTGAGTTTTTGACGTTTTTCCCTCTGACACCGATCTGTCCTTATCAATTGACATTGTGAACATCGATAGATAGAATTCAGATCATAGAGGCGGGCGATGACGAAGAACAGGCTTTCATGCAAGCAAAGCGGCCAGAACCCGTAGATGTTTTCCTGAGGGAAGCCAGGAAATCTCTTCGTGCCGGGAGAGTCGTTTTCCTCGATAGGGTACTGTCGGATCTGTCACGTCTCGGCATCACCAAGACCGAAGCCGTAGACATGCTCATCGATCTTGCTCCATCGCACTTGCACAAGGGTCCTGAGGCCGACAGGAACATGCCCGGGGAGATCTGGGTCTTCGACTATCACTCCGACGTTCATGGGCGGCTCTATATCAAGCTAAAGCTCGTCTCCGAGGCTGAAAGGCGGGTACTCTGCATATCGCTTCATGAATGGGGGCTGGGCCCCAGATGAGACAAGGGGGAGGAAATGCACAATCGGGGCCGATCGCTCTGTCCGGTCTGCGAAAAGATGACCGAAGGCGGAAAGGTCCGGCGTACTGTTTCGGTTGCCGTACGTGGCGAAACGATCGAGGTAGAGGAGGAGCTTATTGAATGTGAAGGCTGCGGAGCATCCTACGCGACGCTGGATTCGCCTGACGCCGTTGCCCTTGCAAACCGCATCTACCGAGAGAGGCATGGTTATCTGAGCCCTGATGACATCCGGTCATTTCGAAACCGCTACCGGCTTACCCAGAAGGAGCTCGCCGGCCTGCTCGGGTGGGGCGTGGTCACTCTCAGCAGGTATGAGAACGGAGCCCTTCAGGAGGCTGGGCACGAGAAAGCCCTACGGATGGCGATGAAGTCTTCGAATCTCGCCGATCTTGTGAAGTCCCACGCGTCGATACTCCAGCCAGGAAGGGCCGAAGCCATCCTGAAGCTGATCTCCGAATCAGATCCGCAATCCGGCCCGGAGGATCTGTTCCGAAACCTCACCCACCGGCCGCCTGACGGCTTCAACGGTTACAGGAGCTTCGAACCGAGGAAGCTGTTTGGGGCCGTCGAGTTTCTCTGCCGCAGCAGCGAGATTTACCGGACCGCGCTCAACAAGCTCCTTTTCTACGTTGACTTCATCCACTTCCGCGATCATGGGTGCTCGATCACCGGCTCCGTCTACGTTCGGCTGCCTTTTGGCCCCGTACCTGACAGATTCAACTCGCTGTTCGCCGTGATGGTGGATACCGAGAAGCTCCTTGTCTCGGAAGAGAGGATCCTCCCAGAAGGAGCGACCGGAGAGGTGTTCAAGACCAGGCTGGCGCCGGACATCGCGCTGCTTTCGGATACGGAACTCGAGGTCCTGATTTGGGTGAAGAGGCACCTGGCGTGTCTCTCCGCCTCACAGCTCAAGACCATGTCGCATGACGAGGATGCCTGGAAGAAAACGCCGCACGCGAAACCGATCCCCTATTCCTTCGCCGCCGACCTGCGGGGAGCAGTGCCTGACTGACCATAGCCAAAGGTACGCCGTCGTTTCTGCGTGTTTGAGATCGCGAGTCCGTTTTCCTCACCTCATGACATATGCAAGAGCTCTGAAGCTTCTTCGCCACTAACCGAGGCTGCCAGCCCGCGTAGCTCCGGTGCAGCTTCTTCAAAGTGTTCTAATGTCGAGAGATATTCCCCGCGTCTTGATTGACGCCGATCCCGCATCTCGTGATTGTCATACCAAAATACACCAGGACGGGAGGAGACACGATGTCACTGCTCATTTTCGCCGTCATCATCGCTTCCGGCACCGGTTACACGTTTCGGAACGCCGAAGGAACTCTCTTCGACTCGGAAACCTGTTCCGCCATCCCTTCCGGGCTGGATATCCTGCCGGGCTTCCAATCCGCAGTCCCGGAGCCTGTCCCGGCAGGTGAGGACACCTGGACGGGTTCAGGGCCCTGGGGCGGCAACCTGAGGGCCATAGCATCTCTCCCGGGCAGCCCCTCGGTGCTGATCGCCGGCTGCGGCTTTACCATGGCATCCGACGCCGGCGGCGTGTGGCGGAGCACCGACGGCGGGCAGACCTGGCAGGCGTCCGATCTGCAGGCCAAGCAGGTCAACAGCGTCTGCAACGGAGGCTCGGCCCTTCCGAACACGTTCTTCGCCTCCACGCGCACGGGTCTCTACCGATCCGACGATCAGGGGCAGACCTGGTTCGCCGTAACGGGCGGGATGTCGTCCGCCTATGTCCTACTCACAGGAGTCCACTGGACCGACCCAAGCATCCTCATCGCAGGGCTCTCCTCCAACCAGGGGATCCGCCGGTCGACCGACGGTGGCGCGACCTGGTCGAGCGTAGGTCTGAACCAGGGTTACCTGAAGGGCTACGGATTCTGCATCAATCATCCCGACACGATGTTCATAGCCATGTCCGGCCTTTCCAACTCGGTCTACAGAAGCTGCGACGCGGGAGCGACATGGACTGTCGTGGGCCCGTCGGGCTCCGGCTGGGGCATTCTCACTTCTCCCGGTGGCGCCGAGGGTACTGTGATAGTCACAAATGACGGCGGCTTCCATATCAGCACCGACTACGGAGAGTCCTGGACCAGGGTGGTGTCCGGCTCGAGCTACGCCCCGGCCGTCTGGTCGTCGGGAACGCTGTACGCGCCGATCATCGGGCAGGGCGTCTTCGAGAGCACCAACGGCGGTTCGGTCTGGACACTCAACTCCTCCGGCATCACCGCCTCCTACTGGCAGGCCGGATGCGCAGGATCGCAGGGATATCTCGCCGGGCACAGCGGTGGAATCTATCGCAGACTCTCCTCCGGTTCATACGAGGTGTCGCAGCACGGGATCAACAACGGTTACTTCCACGCCTTATCCTTCATGCAGGAGGCCGGCGTCCTGCTGGCCGGCGGCGAGGCACACGGCGTATGGCGCAGTTACGACGGAGGGGCCACCTGGGAGCAGGCCTCCGACGGACTCGGGGACTGGACGGTCTACGACATGTGGCCGGAAAGCCAGGACCAGTACTCCGGTTCTACGATCTACGTCGCCACGGCGAAAGGAGTCTATCGTTCGGACGACCTGGGCGACTCCTGGGTTTCAGCCGGACTCACGGGACAGTACACCTCGGCCGTTGCGTTCGACCCCTCCGATCCCGATCGCGTCTGGGCCGGGCTCGCGATGGGCGGGATCAGGTACACCACGGACGGAGGGGCCTCCTGGCTCTCGTCCTCCGGCCTGCCGGGAGGAGCGCTCTATCCATCGATCGAGCTGGGGGAGGCCCCGGGCGGAGGCCTCCGCGTGTTCGTCTCGTTCCAGCAGTCCGGAAGTACGGTGTACTACTCCGACGATGGTGGAGCGAGCTTCGTAGCGGGAAGCGGCCTGGCAGGCGACTATGTTCCCTGCATCTCGTACCGCTGGGGGGAAAACACCGTCTATTGCGGAACCGATCTCGGGGTCTACAAATCGCTCGATTCGGGCGCGACCTGGAATCCGTGCCCGGGATCCAGCGGTCTGACATGGGCCGTTCTCGGAAACAGGAATGCCAACCTGTTCGCCGGCACTAACGCCACCGGAGTCAAATGGAGCCCCGATGGAGGCTCCTCCTGGCAGGCGCTGAACGACGGGATCGGGAATCGGTGCGTCTGGGACATAGTTTACGGCGCCTCGGACATACAGCTCTTCGCCAGCGTCAGAGGGTTCGGGGTGAAGGAGCTTTCGAGCGACATACTGGGTGTCGAGGGCGGCCCTGCCGGGCCGGGCTTCGTTTCCGTGTCGGCCACTCCGTGCCCGTCGGCGGGAGCGGTTTCGTTCGTGGTGGATGGAATCGAGGGACAGGCGGCGCTGTCTGTCTACGACAGCGCGGGCAGGCTGCTCCATGCCGCCGGTATCGAGCCGGGCGGAACCGGGGCATGGAATCCCGGGCGCGATGTCCCGTCGGGCGTCTATATCGTGCTGGTGCGTTCAGGAGAGGCATCGGCCTCATCCAGGTTCGTTCTGATGCGCTGACGGCAGTCCGGTGTCAGAGGAAAAAACGTCAAATACTCAAAAATCGCGAGTATTTCCCTTTTGATGATACAGTGGCGCGATAGAGATAGATGACGACCAGGCGCTGAATACTGGAATCGCTTGTCGATTGAAAGTCCGCGCTATCTTGATCGAAAACCGGATCGTAAGTCCGTCAAGCTGAGTTTTTGACGTTTTTTCCTCTGACACCGATCTGGTAGAGGGAGTGGTAGAAGCCTTTCGCTGCGAGAAGGGATGCGTGCGTGCCGCGCTCCACTATGCGGCCGCCGTCCAGCACCAGCACCAGGTCCGCATCCCTGATCGTAGCCAGCCTGTGCGCGATCACGATGCTCGTCCTGCCCGCCCGAAGACGGGTCAGGGCCTTCTGGATCCTTCTCTCCGTCCTCGTATCCACGCTGCTCGTGGCCTCGTCCAGCACCAGCACCTCAGGATCCGCCAGGATCGCCCTCGATATCGACAATAGCTGCCTCTGTCCCTGGCTCAGGTTCGATGCGCCCTCCGAGAGGTCGGTTTCGTACCCCCTGGGAAGCTGTCTGATGAAGTGGTCGGCCTGTGCCATTCTGGCGGCCTCGATGCACTCCCCGTCCGTGGCGTCGAGTCTGCCGAACCTGATGTTCTCCATCACCGTGTCCGCGAAGAGGAAGGTATCCTGCAGCACGAGCGCGAGACTGCCCCTGAGGCAGGAGAGGTTCATCTCCCTGATGTCCCTGCCGTCCATTGAGATGACGCCCGAATCCACCTGATAGAACCTCGTGAGGAGGTTCGTCATCGTCGTCTTGCCCGCCCCGGTGGGACCGACGAGGGCCACGGTGCGGCCCTGCTCCGCGCGGAAACTGACGTCCGACAGGATCTGCGTGCCGGGGACATAGGAGAAGTCCACTTCCTTGAACTCGACATCCCCGGCGACTTCTCCGGTCCAGCCGAGTCCGTCGGCCCCGGGTTCCGGCGCCGTGTCTATTATCTCGAAAATCCTCTCGGAGCCTGCCAGCGCGGCCTGAATCGAGTTGTACATGTTCGCGAGCTGCCTGAGTGGCAGCACGAAGCTCCGTCCGTACGTTACGAAGGCTGCGATGACGCCCACCGTCACCTGACCCCGAAGCGCGAGCCAGCTCCCGAAGGCGGCCATCACGACGATGAACACGTTGCCGAGGGCGTTGCTGACGGGCATCATCAGAAGCGCATAGCTGTTGGCGGACACGCCGGACCGGAAGACGGCGTCGTTTTGCCTGTCGAACTCCTCCAGGACGTCGTCCTTCCTGCCGAACGCCTCGGCTGTCATTCGGCCGGTGATGGCCTCCTCCATCATCCCGTTCATCGAGCCGAGATGCATCTGGAGGTCCCTGAAGCCCTTTCGGGTGTACCTGGCGACGAAGGTCGTGAACAGGATCATCACGGGTATGACGGCCAGTGCGGCGAGCGTGAGCTGCACGTCCAGGAGAAACATCGCCGTGAGGATGCCGACGAGAGACAGCACGCTCGTCAGAAGGGCGGTGACGTTCTGGGACACAACCTGGTTGATCGCATCGATGTCGTTGGTGAGCCGGCTCATGAGTTCGCCGGCCGGCGTCCTGTCGAAGAAGGAGATAGGGAGGATCTGCAGCCTGGCGAAGAGATCCCTTCTGAGGAGCATCAGCGCGTTCTGCGAGATCGTGGCCATCCTGCGGTCGGCCAGGGCGCGCAGAAGGTTCGAGAGGACATACGATGCGAGCATCGCCAGGGCCACCTCGGCGAGGCCCTCCGCCCTGCCCGGGATGATATGCCTGTCTATCGCCGTGCCCATCAGCCACGGGCCGGCAAGCCCGAGCAGGGTGTACCCGGCCACCATCGCGAGGACGAGGACGAAACCGCCCCGATACGGCCGCAGGTATCCCACGAGCCTTGCGAGAGCGCTACGGGGATCGCGCGCCTCCTCGATCCGTCCCACCATGGCGGACGGCCTTCTGGGACGCAGCATGCTTCCTGCGTCCGGCGCGCGGTATCCCGAGTCTCCCTGCGCGTGGCTCACTGGATGCCTCCAACGACGTCATCGCCCAGTTGCGAGTCGTAGATCTCCTTGTAGAGCGGACTGCCGGCGAGCAGGGACGAATGCGATCCGACCGCGGCGACGCGCCCTTCGTCCAGAAGAACGATCCTGTCGGCGGAAAGGACCGAACTTATCCGCTGGGCCACCACTATCCTCGTACAGCCCGGCAGAGAGGACGCGAGCCGGTTCTGAATCGAGGCCTCCGTCTCGACATCCACCGAGCTGGTGCTGTCGTCCAGGATCAGGACGCGCGGCCTTGCAAGAACGGCCCTGGCGATCGCAATCCTCTGCTTCTGGCCTCCCGAGAGATTGACCCCCCTCTCCTCCACCCGGGTCTCCCAGCCCTGGGGCAGCTCCTCTATGAATTCGAGCGCGCAGGCTATCCTCGCGGCCTCGCGGGCTTCCTCCAGTGTCGCGGAGGGTCTTCCGAAGACGACGTTGTAGAGGACGCTGCCCGAGAACAGGGTGGATTCCTGGGGCACTACGGCCACGAACCTGCGGATGGAGGCGAGGGCGCAGTCTCTCAGATCCGACCCGTCGAGCAGCAGACGGCCTGCCGTGGGATCGTAGAATCTCGGGATCAGACCGATGAGCGTGGTCTTGCCCGAGCCGGTGGCCCCGAGGAAGCCGATCGTGCTGCCGGGCTCTATTTCGAGGTTCACGTCCGTGACGGCGTCCACCGGGCTTCCGGGATAGCGGTAGGAAACACCCTCGAAGACGATCCGGCCGGCGGCTCCCTCCTCGATCTTCCTCGCTCCGGGGCGGTCTACAACCGACGGCTCCTCGTCGAGAACCGTGAGTATCCTGCGGGACGAGGCGAGTCCGTTCGCCCAGACGTTCGAGAGGTTGGTCATCATCACGAGCGGGGTCATCGTGCTCACGAGATAGTTGCTGAACGCCACGAGCTGCCCCGCCGTAATCCCGCCCCGTATCGCGTCCAGACCGCCGTTCCAGATCACCAGCACCATTCCGACGTTCACGAAAACGGTCAGCAGAGGGGACAGCAGAGCCATGAACCTCATCACGCCGGCGGAATCCGACGCGAAGGAAACGTTCGCGGAGTCGAACCTGCCGTCCTCGAGGTCGTTCCTGACGAAGGCCCTTACGAGGCGCACTCCCGCGATGTTTTCGTGCAGCACGGTGTTGAGCCTGTCCAGTCTGGCCTGTACCTTCCCGAAAAGAGGCTCCATCCTGGGCACGAAGAGCACGATCATGGCCGAAGTGACCACCAGCAGCGGGAGCATGGACAGGGCGAGCCCCGGACTGGTGCGGATCATCAGGATCAGGCTGCCCAGCATCATCAGCGGGGCTCTCGTCCCGATCCGGAGCGAGACCTGCGTGAGGCGCTGAATGGCGGCCGTGTCACTCGTCAGCCTGACCATGAGCTGCCCGGTGCCGGTGTTCGCGAGTTCGCGGGAAGAGAGCGACTGGATTTTCCGGAACAGCTTCCGGCGAAGGTCCCGCGCAACGCTCTCGCCGACCCTCACCGAGAAGATGTTGTTGCCCACGGCGAAGACCGTACCGGATACCGAAAGAATCAGCATCAGGATGCCTGTACTGATGACCTCCGCCTGGTCGGAGGGAAAGATCCCCCTGTCGATGAGCCTCTGGATCAGGCGAGGGATCGAAAGGTCGGTCGCGACCAGTGCGGCAAGCATGCCCAGCGCGCAGAGGGAGCGCTTCCAGTAGGGTTTTACGAGCGCGAGCGGGAGGGAGATACTCTTCATTGCCTGCCGAAGATACATCCCCGGAGCATTCCCGGCCCCCCGGTCCCGTACTCCTATTCGAGCATCAGCAACCTGCAGGAGGACGACGCCCCGGCGGCCTCGACCACGCAGAAGTAGACTCCGGGAGGGAGCCTTCCGCCCTGCCCGCCGCAACCGTCCCACGAGGCGGAGTTGACGCCGGGGAGGAGCATGGCGTCGTCGAGAACCACATCCACGAGGCGGCCCGAGGCATCGTACACGGACACGTCCACCGTCCCTGCGGAGGCCAGTTCGAAGCTCACGCAGACGCTCGCGGAGAACGGGTTGGGCGACGCCTCCACTTCCAGAGAGGCGACCATCCAGCCCTCGTCCTCGACAGACAGCGGATCGTACATCAGCAGCACGTACTCGGGGTGGTCGATGAACGGGTTCCGGTTGCCCTGGATCGCATAGACCGCCTTGTTGCGGTCCAGCTCCTTCGTGCTGACGGGATCGGCGAGATGCCAGGCGATCAGCATGTCCTCCGCCCACTGCCTGAGCTGGGAGCCGTCGGTCATGGGGCTTCCGGGCCAGCCCGCATCCTCCGTGTAGTAGCGGGTGGCCATGTAGAAGTAATTCCTTGCGAAATCGCCCTTGTAAGCGTCGATCGGCTCGAACGCGACGCCGGAATAGCCCGGCCGGGAGCACGGGCCGAGCCGGCTGCCGTTCAGAGACACCCAGGTGGGAGCGGCCACCTCGCCGTAGGGGTAGTTTCCTCTTCTGTTGTTCACGTAGATGTCAGTCGGCACGATATGGAAGAGGTCGGTGTTCATCGGCGCCTGATCGCCGGACCAGCTCTTGGGCCAGGAATGCTCGCGGTTGTAGCCCTGCCCTTCGCGGCTCGCCGAACCGCCCTCATCATCGCCCAGGGTATAGAGGTATGGAGGAGTGCCGCCGGGGATGTCCGAATACATGTCCCAGACGTAGTTTCCAGGCTGTATGTCGTCCGTCGTGTAGAAGGCCTGCCAGACACCATCGTAGCTGATCGCATGGTGGTTGTCTATGATGCTGTGCAGTGCGGCCTGGAGAGCCGTCCCGGTGAGGCCCGCAGCCGGGTCGTAGTAGCCCGGGGGAATGCCGGCGAAGGCCGCTCCCGTGATCAGAACCGCCGCCGCTGCGCAAACTGATGGACGAATCGTCATCGAAAACCCTCTCGCGGTAAATCCCGGTTCAAGTCGTCGAACGATCATAACACCACGGCGGCTCATGGCGGGAACCTGCCCCGGATTGCCGACTGACATGGCATCACGGCGCGGAAGTGGCTAGAATCCTCATGTTCCGGAGTTGCGGGCCCGGTCCATGGTCAGCCGCGAGGCGGTTCTGCAGATTTGCCGCAGGCGTTTCTCAGGCTCCGTCGGATCCTTTCAGGAGGACTTGAAATGGGCGAGAAGGGCAAGAAGGACAAGGCCAAGGCTCAGAAACAGATCGAGAGCAAGCAGGCGAAATCCGCCCAGCAGAAGCAGGGCAAGCAGGCGTCCAAGACCGCCAAGTCCTGAGTTCGAGAGGACACTGCCCCGGATTCCAGGAACTCCATATGCCGGGATGGGTCGAACGGGGCTGCCAGTTTATCACGGGGCTCCGGGGCTTCTGCCCGGGAGTTTCGAGTCATATACCTCTGACTGACGGAGCTTAAAAGGAGGATTCATGCCGGAGGTTCACCTCGTCCTGTCCATCCCACAGGGAGGAATCACAGCCACCTCCCTCGGGATCGATGGCCTGGCCCTGCACCGCAGCCCCGGATCGGGCAAGCACTTCAGGGGTCGCAAGATCTTCGTGGACCTGGCGGTAGCCGACGGAAAGCCCGGGTTCGAGTATCTGGACGAGGGCGGATGGCGCGATGCGGCAGGCGATACAGCCCGCGCGATATCAGCGGCGGCATCCGGCAAGCGCACGAAGACGGCTCTCTCCAACAACGCCTTTTCCTGCACCCCGATCGACGCATACCGGGAAGTCTTCCTCGTGAAGACCGGCGGCGAGGTCATGTCCCTCGAACACGGCCGCAAGCTGCTCACTTTCGCGACCCACGCCTGCCACGAGGAGATCTCGCCGGATCAGGTGGCCAGGGCGGCAGGATGCCCCGACCATGTGCGGAAGACTCACATCTACCTCGTCTTGTGCCCCATACAGCTTCTCCTGGTTTCCAACCTCACCCCCGCCGAGTATGCCTGGTACTCCACTCACAGGCCCGGCAAGATCTTCCGTCAGGTTGTATTCACCGAACTCGACCCCGAACGGACACACCTGCCGGCCCAGAGCCGCCTGACCAAGGCCCTGATCGAGCTGGAAAGGCTCCCCGACAAGAAGACCAAGACGATCGTCTCCGACGACTGCATCAACGAAGTGCCCTTCCACGCCTGGTCCGGCTACGAGAAGGGTTCCGAGGAGGGCCTCTACCTGGCGGACAGGGACCACATCTCGGTATGGCCCTTCCCGGACAGGATCCCCACAAACTGGGACAACGCGGTCGGCTGACACTCTCCGGCACCGACAATCGATCGGGGGCCGAAGACCAGGAATCGACTGGTCGACGACGCCGGGGGTGCTTCTTACTTGATGCGAGCCATCTTCATCACAGCATCTTAGGTGTTGTCTAAAGAGTGTAGCTCGAACGGGGAAGCTTACGCTTTAAGATCTATCCGGGGTTTCTCTTTAGAAATGACTGCTTCATCCATGACAATCACCCGTATCGGGTGACCATCCGGGGACTCGGGCATATGTTCGGGAAATGGCTGCTGGTATGGACTGGAGCGCGCGAGAAGTCGCCCTGACGGTGGCCGACTACTTCGAAATGCTTCTGTCGGAAGTGGAGGGGCGACCCTATCGGAAGGCCGACCACCGAAGAGAACTCATGACGAGACTCGATGGGCGTTCGGCGTCTTCGATCGAGCGGAAGCACCAGAACATCAGCGCAATTCTACTCGAATCAGGCATCCCGCCCATCGACGGATACAAGCCCCTGGGCAACTATCAGCATCTGCTCAGAGAAACGGTCTTCAGATTCCTTCGTGAACACCCGGAGCTTCAGCAGTCACTTATCAGCGCCGGCCTGATGATCCCCGGCAGCGCTCCCACACCGCTGGCCGGTTATGGATCGATCATCGTCGACCCGCCGTCGTATTCCGGATTCCGGCTCGGTGAGCCTCCTCCATGCTACGAAGACCGGAATCACGGCAGGATCGACTATGCTGAGAATGATCTCCGGAACAGAGCGCTGGGCAGGCTGGGCGAGAAGTTCGTTTTCGATCTCGAGAAGCGGAACCTGCTGGCGGCGGGACACGATGACCTGGCCGGCAGGGTTGAATGGGCGGCCGACACCCGTGGAGACGGGCTCGGCTATGACATCGTCTCCTTCGACACGGAAACCGGGAGGGAGCGCCTGATCGAGGTGAAGACGACGAACCTCGGTATCTATACCCCCTTCTATATCACCAGGAACGAGCTTTCGACCTCGGACAGGCGGCCCGAAGAATACAGGCTGTACAGGCTGTTTCGTTTCTCGAGGGATCTGCGGCTGTTCGTCATGAATCCTCCGCTGGAGAGATGCTGCCGCCTCGACCCCTCCGTATACCGGGCGTCCTTCGGCTGACCGGAGCTGCTCTGATCCGCGTGATCGTGTGAGATACTTCCGAAAAGCGGAAGTTTCGAGCAGAAAGACGGCCATGCACGAACTGACTCGGAGTTCCTCGAAGCTGGAGCGGGGGATGCAGTAAGGCCCAGGACGGGCCGCTGTCAGCGGTCGCGCCCGTCGTACTTCGGCGCGATGCCCTTCGCCTTCTCCACCGGGTACTTGATCCGGTTCAGCACGAGCTTGTCCCGTGCGGCCACGACGGGGTCGATGCCCAGCCGGTCGGCCAGGATCACGAGGTAGATCAGCACGTCGCCGATCTCTTC
>Ga0209719_1000260_pt1 | contig 80767 bp, 71 predicted proteins | sample AD_JPNAS2_MetaG_FD_184421 | JGI IMG/M metagenome (GOLD analysis project Ga0209719, IMG submission 184421) | Active sludge microbial communities of municipal wastewater-treating anaerobic digesters from Japan - AD_JPNAS2_MetaG (SPAdes) (version 2) | ecosystem: Engineered > Bioreactor > Anaerobic...
AATATTTTTAAAATAGAATATCAGAATTCGATATTTGACGACGCGATCAGCCTTCGCCGTAGTTTGGGCAGCTGTGCTCCAAAAGGCAGGCTTTAAAGGCAAAAGGCTGATGATAATTGGAGCATCCGGGTCGACTGAATCGCCGTGCAACCGGCAACACATCAGCTAGGGTGTAAATCAGTAAGCCGATCAGGATGACCCCCGGAAGAAAAATGATGAAAGGCAGGATGATCTCGCTACCCACATTCTGACAACGATTCGACATCACAACCACTGCAAAACCCTGTATATGCTCCATTCTAAAGATTAAATCCAGCCTGGTATCGATATTATTCAATTATTTCGTTTAAAAAGCTCCTCACATTTTTTAAATCAAAACTGGATAAGCTGAAAATATATGTATTTAATCTATGCGAAGTACGAGTGCAACAAAATGCCTTTTTGCTGCTCAAACAGAAAAACAAATGCCTCTGTTGTCCCACATTGTTCCTGGGATTTACTCAGTTCTTGATTCTCGCTTCATTTAACTCCTGAATATTAATCCGGTTAATTTCAGCCAAAATCAGCCTCCTGGAGTATAATAAAACCGTTATGCAAGATTGCCAAGCGCCTCCTTTTGCGCATGCCGGAGGTGCTTTTTAACGAATAGATGAACCAAATAAACCCACAAGGATCTTAAGCAATGTCTGAAATTGGTAGCGTTCAACATGTGGATATCGACAATGAAATGCGCGAGGCTTACCTCGATTATGCGATGAGTGTCATCGTCGCCCGCGCACTGCCGGATGTCAGGGACGGTCTCAAGCCTGTGCACCGCAGAATTCTCTACGCCATGCGCGATATGGGCATCCGTGCCTCTACCTCGCACAAAAAATCCGCTCGAATTGTCGGCGAAGTCCTCGGCAAATACCATCCCCACGGTGATATGGCGGTTTATGATGCCATGGCTCGCATGGCTCAGGATTTTTCTTTACGTTACCCTCTGGTCGATGGCCAGGGTAATTTCGGTTCCATTGATGGCGACTCCCCCGCAGCCATGCGGTATACCGAAGCACGCCTGACAAAGATGGCTGAAGAACTGTTGATCGACCTCGAAAAAGAGACCGTCAACTTTGTCGAAAACTTTGATGGCTCCTTGCAGGAGCCCGAGGTGCTGCCGGCTCGGCTTCCCAACCTGTTGTTAAATGGGTCTTCTGGCATTGCCGTGGGTATGGCAACCAACGTCCCACCGCATAACCTGCTGGAACTTGTGGACGCACTCAATTACCTGATTGATCATTACGATGACATGGACGAAGTCAGCGTCGAAGATTTAATGCAATTCCTGCCAGGCCCTGACTTTCCTACCGGCGGCGTCATCGTGGGCAATGAGGGCATCCGCCAGGCGTATAGCACCGGGCGCGGGCGCATTGTGATGCGCGGTACTGCCGCCATCGAAGAGCCTACCAGCGGTCGTTATACCATCAAGATTACCGAGATCCCCTACCAACTCAACAAAACCACGCTGATTGAGCGCATTGCCGAACTCGTCCGTGAAGGTCGCCTGGATTCTATCTCCGACATGCGCGACGAATCCGATCGAAATGGCATGCGGATCGTGATCGAGCTGAAGCGAAACTCCCAGCCCAAACGGGTGCTTAACCAGCTTTACAAATACACACCCCTGCAATCGACCTTTGGCGCACAAATCCTGGCGCTGATCGATGGCGAGCCCCGCTTACTAACCCTGAAGCGTGCCCTGCAAGCTTACCTGGAACATCGCCAGGAAGTGATCACCCGCCGCTCGGAATATGAGCTTAATAAGGCAAAACACCGGGCGCACATCCTGGATGGCTTGTTGATTGCTCTGGCTAACCTCGATGACGTAATCCAAACCATTCGCGAATCTGAAGATGCCGATGTCGCCAAAGAGCGCTTGATGACACGCTTCAACCTTTCGGAAATTCAATCTCAGGCAATTCTCGATATGCAATTACGCCGGCTTGCCGCCCTGGAACGTCAGAAGATCATGGATGAGCACAAAGAGGTCATGAGCCTGATCGCCTACCTGGAGGACTTGCTGGCCAATCCCAAGAAGATCCTCGATATCATCAGCGCCGATTTGGATGAGATTGCGAAAAACTATGGCGATGCGCGCCGCACACTGATTGCGCCCGACGCCACCAGCGACCTTTCTGAAGAATCCCTGGTCAAAAAGGAAGAGGTCTTTGTCAGCATCACTCAAAAAGGTTACGTCAAACGCGTGTCAGAAGACACCTACCGCTCCCAGGCGCGCGGCGGTCGGGGTGTGATCGGGCAATCCATGCGAGCTGAGGACGAAGTGAAGTTCTTCCTGCGTTGCCACACCCTGAGCACATTGCTGTTTTTCTCTGATAAAGGCAAGGTCTATTCTGAAAAAGTCTGGCAGCTCCCTGAAGAGAGCCGCACCGGCCGGGGTATCGCGATCTATAACATCATTAACATTGGCGCTAACGAAATAATTACCGCTGTCGTGCCGGTGGTAAGTTTTGACACAGCAGCCTTCTGCACCATGGCCACCCTGCAAGGTCGGGTCAAGCGGGTTGAATTATCTCAGTTCAAGGCCGTGCGCCCCTCCGGCTTGATCGCCATCTCACTGGAAGATGACGACCAGTTGGGCTGGGTTAACCTGACCAGCGGAAAAGACGAGCTGATCTTTGTCACCCGTGATGGGTCTGCTTTACGCTATTCTGAAACAGAAATACGTGTAATGGGTCGAACCGCCATGGGCGTGATCGGCATCCGCATGCGCCCCGGGGATGCCATGGCAGATCTGGAAGTGATTGAGCCAGACGGCTATCTGCTGGTTGTGACTGAAAAAGGCTTTGGCAAGCGCACGCCATTGAAAGAATACTCACCCAAAGGGCGCGGTACGATGGGGATCGCCACCATTGATAAACATGCTCACAAAATTGTTGGGAAAATCGCCGAAGCCCGCGTCGTCAAAGAAAAGGACGATATCTCTATCATCTCCAGTCATGGGATCGTGATTCGCTTTGCGGTCGCAGATATTTCCATTCAGGGTCGAGCGACCCGCGGAGTCAAGGTCATGCAACTGGAAGAAGGTGACACTGTTGCCGCGCTGGCGCGTATTCCCGACTTGACCTCCGAATAATAAACAAACACCCCGCACGCTTTAATCGGCTTGCGGGATGTTTTCTTTTAATCAGCCGTGATTAATCATTTCGCATAATGATCTCGCCGGTCAGCACTTCGAATTTGCTGCCGCTCTGGGTCTCAACCGAAAGCCGTCCGTCTGACGTGATCCCCATGATCCGCACCCTTTGCGGCTGTTCACCTGGCATCTGAAATCTGACCCATTCATCCCGCCAGGATAAATACTGGTTGCAAGCCACAACAAACGCGTCCTCCGCCAGTATGTTCCGATAGTTCCGCAACCCGTGCACAATCTGAGCAAGCAGTAGCCAGCGATCTACCGGCCTTTCCAGGGCGGATTGGATGTCAATCGCCGGGTAACGCAATTTCTCTGTCGGCGGAACCGACCCAAAGGACACATTGACCCCCAGACCAATCACCACAGCTTCCAGTTGATCAGCCAGCCAGCTCGATTCAACCAGCACGCCTCCCACCTTGGCGCCAGACAGCAAAACATCGTTAGGCCATTTTAACGACGCCTTTAACCCCAGACCTTCCAGCGCATTAATCAACCCCAATCCACCCAGGGCAGCCAGGCGGGCATAATTTGCGATCTCGTCGGGTGAAAGCCTGAAAACCAGGCTGAACGCCAGGGCGCAACCCGGCTCGGTGACCCAATGCCGGCCAGCCCGCCCCCTACCGGCAGTTTGGGCATCAGCCACCACCAGGGCCCAATCGGGCGCCCCCTGTTTAGCCCAATTTAAAGCCATATCATTGGTGGATCCCACCACCGGGAAATAACGCCAGGCAGAGACATCCATCTGATCCAGATAACTTCCGATAGCATCAAAAGGGGTCATACGATGTTCTCTTAGAGCCTTCACAACGATCACCGGGGCGCCAGGAACCAACAAAATCGGTGTGTTCCGTTCGGCTAAGAATTGTTTTCATCCTTCCAGGGCTTTTTTCAGCAACCCGGTCATCTCGGCAATATCGGCTGCGAGGATATCGGGTTGATATTCCGAGCGGGCCAGGTCTTCAACCTGGGTCTCGCCGCTCAGCACCAATGCCGTGGTCATTCCCCAGCGACCCAGCGCAATATCGGTATACAATCGGTCGCCAACCATGCAGTGTTCCTCAACTGCAAAACCGGTTTTCTGCACCAGGGCATCAACAATGGGACGGTTGGGTTTGCCGATGATCACATCCGGTCGCCTACCGGTTGAGGTCGCCACGAGCTCGATCATCGAACCGACGTCCGGTTTGAACCCGTCTTCCGTGGGGCAGTTGATATCCGGATGGGTGGCAATATAGGGCTTTCCAGCTGTCACCAGGTCACACAATTTCCACAACTTGTCATAGGTCAGCGTTGTATCAAAACCCAGCACAGCCACATCCGGGTCGTTATCCGTCAGCTTGAAGCCGTTTCGCTCAAATTCTGTCATTAAAGCCGGCGTCCCAACCACATATAACGCAGCATGCGCAAAATGCCGATGTAAATAAATGGCAGTCGCCTCACCAGAGGTGAAAATCTGTTCCTGCGGCACATCCAGTCCCAAACGGGTGAATTTCTCAGCATATTCAACCTGCGAACGGGAGGAATTATTGGTCAAAAAATAATAAGGGATTCCATTTTCATTTAATAAATCAAGCCAACCCTGTGCGCCCGGTAATAGCTGATTTCCCAGGTAAATGGTGCCATCCATATCCATTAAAAAGCAGCGAATATGGCGTAATTTTTCGATTGGTTCCATTGGTCCGTATCCTGTAATGCCATCATCAATTTTTCACAAATATAATCATAGCCCGACTTGCCTTTTTTTGGGGATAAATTATCCAGAATCTGGGTTGAAAAACCCTGCTGGGAATGACTGTGCTGATCAAAACACGAAAATAATTGATCAAACCTGAAGCTGAATCATAGAAACCTGTCTTCAAATCGGCTATAATAATTCAACAAACCGTTAAGAAGTTGTTAAACCCTGAAAGGTAGAGAGATGAAACCCATTTCATTAACCGGCATCAAGCCCACCGGAAAACCCCATATCGGAAACTACCTGGGTATGTACCGCCCAGCGCTTAACCTGATGAAAACGTACCAGGGCATTTACTTTGTTGCCGATTACCACGCTCTGACCATCATGCACGACCCGGAAACACTGCGGGAACTGGTTTACGAGGTGGCAGCGGGCTGGTTAGCCCTGGGACTCGACCCGGATGAAGCCATCTTCTTCCGCCAATCTGATGTTCCCGAGATCCCCGAGTTAACCTGGGTCCTGTCTTGTTTCACTTCGAAAGGTTTGCTCAACCGCGCCCATGCCTATAAAGCTGCAGTGGATGAGAACCTGTCCCTGAGCAGGGATCCTGATGAGGGCGTCAACGCCGGTCTGTACAACTATCCCGTCTTGATGGCTGCGGATATCCTCCTGTACGGCTCTGATGTGGTCCCGGTCGGACTGGATCAAAAACAGCACATCGAGATCACCCGTGACATTGCAGAAGCCTTCAACCGGACCTACGGGCCGGTACTCAAGGTTCCAGAGGGCATCATCCAGGAAAACGTGATGAAAGTGCCCGGCATCGACGGTCAAAAGATGAGCAAGAGCTACAACAACACCATCCCGATCTTCGCACCTGAAAAAGAAGTCCGCAAGCAGGTGATGCGCATCGTCACCGATAGCAAGCGCCCCGAAGATCCCAAAAATCCGCAGGACAACACCCTGTTTACCCTGTTGAGTTTCTTTGCCAGCCCCGAACGCCTGGAGGAAATCCGCCAGCTTTATGTGCACGGCGGCGCTGCTTACGGTGATCTCAAGAAGGAATTAGCCAATCTGATCCTGGCGCATTTCGCTGACGCACGCCAGAGTTTTGCTGACCTGATTAACAATCGCGGCTATATTGACGATGTCCTGGCTCAGGGCGCTCAAAAAGCGCGCAGTATGGGGCAGCCGTACCTCGCTGCCGTCCGCAAGGCGACAGGGATCGATTAAAATTAGCAGACAAGAATTCAAGAAAAATTAACCGGTGGCTGGGTAACCCGACTGCCGGTTTTTTTTATGGCTTTTTCAGTGCGCTCATCCACTGAGATCAAGTTAACTTTCTTCGCAACGGTGACATCCACTACCTCCCCCTACATGGAGAGCGGTAATCCGCCCTGGTTTCAGATCACATCGTGAAAGACTTGAAACCAGCATTAACAAACTTTGGCGCCTAAGGATGCCTGAAAACGCCTCTTCTATCAATATCATTGACAATTTTCGATAGGAGAAGGGCGACCCTTTGGTAACATTATCTTTTGACTTAACAGAAGCAATCTCGCAAACAGCATAACAATTGCCCGCAGGTGGAAAACCTTGCTATAATATCAAAGCAGGAAAATTTAACCAAGCCCTGGCCTCTGCCGATTGAGACCATCTCCAGAAATCCAGGTAAGCCTCAGGGCGCAACTTTGTGGTCAAACCGTGCATGACATGGGTTTGAACAGACACAAGCATGAAAGGCAGGCAGGATGACACTAACATGGAATCAAGGCGATATCCACGCCAACGGTATTAATATTCATTATTATCGCACGGGCGGAAACAAACCCCAGGTGGTGCTCAACCATGGCGCCATGGATGACGGCTTGTGTTGGACCCGGGTTGCAAAAGCTTTAGAAGACGATTATGACGTGATGATGCTCGATGCCCGCGGTCACGGGCATTCAGATAACGGTCAGGGCGATTATTCATCTCGCAGCCGGGCGGAGGATTTAGCCGGTGTGATCAGGGCTTTAGGGCTGGATCGGCCTGTTATAGGCGGGCATTCCATGGGAGCGGAAACTGCATTAACCATGGCAGGGCTGTATCCTGAACTGACAAGGGGGGTCTTTCTTGAAGACCCGCCCATCTTCCTGCCCGATCAACCAATTTTCGGCGGTGACCTGACCGGGAAGGGAAAGGACCCCTTCAAATATATGATGGTTTTCATGCGATTCATCCGAATGATGCCGCTTCCTGTCGGCGTCTCGATCGGGCGGCGGATGTTTACGGGTTACCATGAAGACGAAATCCTGCCCTGGGTCAATTCAAAAAGAAGCCTCAGTAAAGATTTGCTTGCCAGCCTTTTCACCATCTTAGACTTAAGCGGCGGCATCCCAATTGAACTCCTATCCAGCATTGACTCACCCATACTGCTGATCATGGGTGACCGAGAGGCTGGCGCAATCGTCTCTCAGGAGGTAGCCGAGGCAGTGAAAGCCGCCGCCAGAGATGTGCGCCTTTGTCACCTGTCCGGCGCCAGCCATGACATTCGCCGCACCCGGTTTGAAGCTTATATCCAGGCCCTGCGCAAGTTTTTATCCGAGATCTACACCTGAGCCGGAATTCGTGTAATAAATTATGAATGTGTCAATGAAAATTCGTTTGATCACGATTTAGAAATTTAAGGAGCTGATTATGCCCAACATCCAACAACTGATTGCTGAGATGACCTTAGAGGAAAAAGCCTCGCTGTGCTCGGGGCTGAACCTGTGGTATACAAAGCCTGTTGAACGCCTGGGGATTCCCTCGATCATGGTCACTGACGGCCCTCACGGCTTACGCAAACAGGTCGAAGTCAATGATATGGGCGGCCTGTCAGATAGCTACCCGGCGACCTGCTTTCCAACCGCGTCAGCGCTGGCGGCGACCTGGGATCGCGAACTGGTGCAACAGGTAGGCGTTGCCTTAGGCGAAGAATGCCGCCAGGAGCGCGTGTCTGTACTCCTCGGTCCAGGAGCCAACATCAAGCGCTCTCCCCTGTGCGGACGCAACTTTGAATATTTCTCTGAAGATCCCTTTCTTTCAGGTGAAATCGCCAGGAGCCATATTCTCGGTGTTCAAAGCCAGGGAGTCGGGACTTCGCTGAAGCACTTTGCCACCAACAACCAGGAGTATCGCCGCATGACCATTGACGCGGTCATCGACACGCGTGCCCTGCACGAAATCTACCTGGCCGGGTTTGAAATTGCCGTTCGTGAAACGCAACCCTGGACCATCATGGGCGCTTACAACCGGCTGAATGGAACCTATTGCTGCGAAAACCCGCTGCTCTTGAACGAGATCCTCAGAGAAAGATGGGGGTTTCAGGGCATTGTCATCACCGATTGGGGCGCAATGAATACGCGCGTAACGGCGCTTAAATCCGGATTGGAACTGGAAATGCCCGGTCCGGCTGATGCCAATGATACCCGTATTGTTGAAGCCGTTCGCAGCGCTGAACTGGATATTTCAGTACTGGACCAGGCTGCAGAACGTATCCTGGAGATGGTGTATAAAGCCCAACCTGTGCTTGCTGAAGATGCCCGCTTTGACCAGGATGCCCACCATACCCTGGCTCGCCGGGTGGCTGCAGAAGGCTCGGTGCTGCTTAAGAATGCAGGCGAAATCCTTCCGCTGGAAAAAACAGCCCGGATTGCGCTGTTAGGAGGCTTTTCCAAACATCCCCGCTACCAAGGCGCGGGCAGTTCGTTGATCAACCCTTTGCGGCTCGATAACCTGCATGATGAGATGGTCAGAATTGCCGGTCCGGAAAACATCGCATATGCGCCCGGCTATCCAGGGCAGGGGTTGATCTTTGATGCGGATCTGCTGAATGAAGCGGTTCACCTGGCGCAAACTGCTGATGTCGTTGTCGTCCACGTCGGCTTGCCAGACACCTTCGAAGTTGAAGGAATGGATCGAGATCACCTCAAGCTGCCAGAAAGTCATAACCGGTTGGTGGAAGCGATATGTGCTGTTCACGATAAAGTAGTGGTCGTGCTCAGCAACGGCGCCCCCGTGGAAATGCCCTGGGTCGACCAGGTTGAAGCCGTCCTGGAAGGCTACCTGGGCGGTCAGGCGGGGGGCGGCGGTCTGGCTGATGTTCTTTATGGTCTTGTCAACCCGAGCGGTAAATTAGCCGAGACCTTCCCCCTTCGGTTGGAAGATCTTCCCTGCCATGCATACTTCCCGGGCGGACCGAAAACCGTGGAATATCGCGAAAGCCTGTTTGTCGGTTACCGCTTTTTCGAAACGGTTGACAAACCCGTCCTGTTCCCCTTCGGGCATGGTCTGAGCTATACCACCTTTGCCTATGAAGACCTGCGCCTCAGCCATTCAACACTGACCGACCAGGAGACCCTGACCGTCCGCTTGACCTTGCGCAATACAGGCGCCAGGGCAGGCAAAGAGGTCGTCCAGGTTTACATCAACCCCGAATCGCCAACCGCGTTTCGCCCTAAAATGGAATTAAAGGGCTTTGAAAAGGTCGCTCTGCAACCCGGGGAATCCAGGGAAGTGAGCATCACCCTCGGTCGTCGCGCCTTTGCCCACTTCAGCACCGCCCTCAACGATTGGCAGGTTGAACCCGGAAACTACCGTATCCTGGTGGGCTCCTCTTCACGCGATATACATTTGGAAGGCGCAGTTCAGTTGACCGCCACACAAACGCCGGTTTCGATCCCGGAACGTGATCGTGTGCCCGCATACGTTAACTTCCCTTCTGATGCACACATTGCCCGGGCTGATTTTGAAGCGCTGTTGGGACGCCCCACACCCAACAACACCATCAGTGAACGTGAACCAGCCACAATCAATACCCCCCTGGCGGATTTACAACACTCCTTTATCGCCAGGCAGTTGAAGAAAATCGTTCAAAAAGAAATCGAAACCATGTCTGAGGACAATCCCGATAGCCCCAATACGCTGATGGTCAGTGCCATGATGTTGGATGCCCCCTTGCGCACAATTTTGATGTTTGGCGGCGATAAGCTGAATCAAACGATGATGGATGGCTTGATATTGATGATCAACCGCCGTTTCATCAAAGGTCTGATTAAACTGGTTCAAGGACAAAAACAACTTAAATCCTGAAGGGATTGTTTATAAACGTTAACCAAAGCCGGTCAATGCACCGATAAGGAAGGATTTCTTCGCTGGTCAAAGTGCTTACGCCAGCGTTGATAAATCAAAATTCAGCTTAATCCTGGTACAGGTCGCAGCGATCAGGCCTGGCGTTCCAGGCGTTGACTGCGATGATATAATTCCTGTCTAAACCGGCGGATCTTTAAAAAAATTATGAAATTATCGGTATTAATGCCCCTCTACAATGAACGCCGCACGCTCAAAGAGATTGTTCAGCGTGTTTTAGAGCAGCAGGTCCCCGGTGTCGATCAATTAGAATTGATCATCGTTGACGATTGTTCCACAGACGGTTCTGCAGAACTCCTCCGCCAGCTCCAGGAACAACACCCGGAGATCATTCACTCCATTTTTCTTGACGAAAACCAGGGCAAGGGTAATGCCATCCGCCTGGCCATCCAGGCAGCCAGCGGAGATATCGCCATCATCCAGGATGCTGATCTGGAATACAGCCCGTCGGATTACGACGTCGTCTTATCCCCGATCATCAGCGGTGTGGCCGATGTGGTTTATGGCTCTCGCTTTGCCGATCGTGAACAGCGCCGTGTGCTCTACTTCCGCCATACCCTGGTCAACCGATTCCTGACCTTCATGAGCAATTTTTTCACCAACCTGAACCTGACCGACGTCGAAACCTGTTACAAAGCCTTTCGGGTTGAGGTTGCCAAGACCATCCCCATCCGCTCGAAACGCTTTGGGATTGAACCTGAAATTACTGCCAAGTTTGCCAAGCGCAAATTACGCATTTATGAAGTCCCGATCAGCTACCATGGTCGCACTTACGCTGAGGGAAAGAAGATTACCTGGAAGGATGGGCTGCAAACCTTTTTCGTGATCATTAAATTCTGGTTAATCGATGATATGTTCCAGGGCGATTATGGACAGAAGGACCTGATTGACATGGAAGCCGCTCCCAGGTACACCGAATGGACGCTCGAACGCACCCGTCGATACATGGGAGACCTGCTGCTGGAAATTGGTTCCGGCATCGGCAACAATGTACGCATCCTGATGCAGTATACCGATGTGATTGCCACGGAAATCGACCCGACCTATCTGCAGGTGTTACGCAATGCCTACTTCAACACGCCCGGCGTTGAGGTTGTTGCCTGGGACGCCACCCAACCCGCGCCCCCAGACCTGTTGGAACCCGATACGATCCTGTGTTCAAATGTGATCGAGCATATCCAGGATGACCACAACGTGGTTGTTAATGCCGATAAAATTCTCGCACCAGGCGGAAGGATGATCTTCATCGTGCCGCGCGGCGAAAAACTCTATTCCACGTTGGATGAAGCCATCGGCCATTTCAGGCGCTACGATGAGGAGCGCTTGCGGTCGTTATTCGCAAACCTGGGATATGAGATCGAAGAATTGTTCACCCTTAACAAAGTTGGCGTGCTGGGCTGGTGGTACCGCGGCAAGGTCGCCAAACAGCAGGCCATCGGTCGCTTTGGGTTGAAGGTCTTCAATGTGCTGGTGCCAATTTTCAAACTGATCGACCCCATTTTGCCCTGGAAGGGGTTGTCGCTGGTGATCGTCGCCCGCAAGCCGGTAAATTAATCTTATTTTCTGTGCTCGCCGGGGTGTTGCGATTGAGGTGAAGCAATCTTTGTAATCGTGAATGGTGAAAGGGCGCAGGTCACACGCATTGAAAAAGTCACCGCACGTGACATCTGTTTTCAACCTCTAAAGAAAAATATCTTGTCCACACCTTACGCTGGCCAGATCTTACGCCCGCCGCCGGGGGGTGTGACCGCGTCAATCAACGCCATCTCCTCGGCTGTCAATGGGGGCAGCAGCGCGGCTTTGATGTTCTCCTCCAATTGAGAAACTCGCTTGGCGCCCGGGATGGCAACCGTCACTGCCGGGTGCGCCATCACAAACTGGATGGCCAGCTGGGATAGGGTGCGCCCGTTGGTGAGTGCTTTAAGCTTTTCAACCTTTTCCAAATCCTCCAGGAAGACCCGGTACTCATCCAGATTCTCAGTCCAGCGCTGGCGAAAATCCCCTTCTCCGAAGGTGGATTCTGGGGTGAACTTGCCGGTCAGGATGCCCATCGCCAGCGGACCGCGTACCAGCACGCCCAGGTTCTTCTCAAGCGTATAGGGGAAAATCTCCGCTTCAGCCGTGCGGTTGAGAATCGAATAATCGGTCTGCAGTGTGCTGGTCAGGTTGTCGGCATTAAACGCCTGCAGATACTCAAAATCGCTGGTGCTGAGCCCATAGGACCGTACCTTGCCCTGAGCCTGCAATCTCTGAAAACCCTCGATATACGCTTCCATGTTGGGTTCCCGAAAATCAATGTGATACTGGATCAAATCCACATAATCTGTATTCAAACGCCTCAAGTTGGATTCCACCCCGGCGACCACCTTGTCCACTGTATCGTAGACGCTCACCCGTGCCTTGTAGTCAAACCCCACCCAGCCGATCTTGGTTGCCACAATAAACTGGTCGCGTCGTCCTTTCATCGCCTGCCCCAGGAGCTCTTCGCTGTGCCCCAGTCCGTACACGTCGGCTGTGTCAAAGAAGTTAATCCCCATATCCAGTGCGGCTGAGATCAAATCCAGCGATTCGCGGTCATCCACCGCGCCCCACTCATCACCGCCCACCGCCCATAAGCCCAGGCTGAGCTTGGTGACCTCAATCCCACTTTTTCCTAATACTCGTTTTTCTATGCCTGCCATCATTCCTCCTATTCGTGTTTGGTCTTTTTTCTTAGTATATTCGAAAATCAACCATCCACAAAATTTTTTAAACCCTTCTTATTGGATTCATTATGAGATGATGGAACCACATCACCCCAAATGGGACCTTAAGAGCGGTGATTGTTTCCCCTTGAGAACACGGAAGCCGCGACCCAATGCCGTGGAAGGACGGTTTCTGTGTCGCAGTAAGAGCAAAGTTCCTGCCGTGAAAGCGACTCTTTGATCGAGAAGTGTTTGACCTCAACTGCGCAAGACGGCGTCCAATTCCTGATCCAGCAGTGAGATGATGCGCTGGCGCAGTTTGCTCACATCCCGATCCGTCAGGGTGCGGTCGGGAGCCGTATAGGTCAGGTTGAAAGCCAGGCTCTTTTTGCCCTCGCCGATTTGCTTTCCGCGATAGATATCAAATAACTGCACCCGGGCCAGGTAGTCACCGCCTCCTTTGCGCAGCACGGCTTCCACCTCGGTAGCCGTCACGGCTTCATCAACGATCACTGCCAGGTCTTCCAGGACGGGCGGGTAAGCCGGGAGCGGCTCAACATCAAATAAGCTCCGGGAAGCAGCCAGCAGGAGGTCCAGGTCAATTTCTGCCAAATAAACCGGTGGATCGCCCAGCTCGGTGTTGACCTTCACCAACGGGTGCAGTTCACCCATGACTCCCAGCACGTAGCCAGCGTGCACGATTTCAGCAGTCTTACCCGGGTGCAGGCTGGGGCGCTCGGAACGGCGGTATTCAATCTCATGAACATGCAAACCTGCCAGCATCCTTTCAACAATGCCTTTCAGGTCATAAAAATCCATCCAGTCGGATTCACCATCTGACCAGTGCGGCAGGTCCCGCAACCCCATCAACCCGATGGAGAGCATCTGCTTTTCATGCGGCAATTCCTGCCCATCCACCGGCAGGAATACCGGCCCGATTTCAAAGAACGCCAGGCGCTGATCGAGATGGCGATTGTATTCCAGGGCTTCCAGCATGGACGCCAGGATGTTGCGACGCATCACCCGCCGTTCGACGCTGATGGGGTTCTTAATCTCGACATAGTCCTCAGTCGGCACACCATAACCCGAGGGGAAACAACGCGCTTCTCGCTCAGGAGAGGTCATCCGGTAAGCCACCAGCTCCTGCAATCCCAGGTTAACCAGCAGGTCGCGCAGCGTCTCCTGCATCATCAACCCCGGGTCAACAATTTGCGGGGGCAGGGGTTGATCCAGCCGTCGCGCGGGAATTCTGTCATAACCGTAGATGCGGCTGATCTCTTCCAGCAGGTCTGCCCTACCGACCAGTCCCTCGCTAATATCCAACCGGTGCGGCGGTGTATGCGCCGTGATCCTGTCGCCGTCGACCTCACACACGAACGCCAGCCGCGTGAGGATCTCTGCCATCTCCTGCGCGCTGATCTCGGTGCCCAGGCTCTGGTTAACCCACTCTGCTGAGAGGGTGATCACCGGGTCCTCAGGCGGGTTGGGGTAGTGATCCACCAGTCCCTCAGCCACCTGACCGCCCCCCCATTCCAGCATACGTTTCAGTGTCATTCTGACAGCAAGGTCAGCCAGGGCAGGATGCACGCCGCGGCTGAAACGGTAAGCGGCTTCTGAGCTAATTTTGAGCTTGCTGACGGTTTTGCGAATGTTGATAAAATTCCACGAGGCGCCTTCCAGCAGCACATTGACGGTATTGGGATTGACTTCACTTTCCACGCCGCCCATCACCCCGGCCAGAGACAGGGGTCCGGCGGTATCGCTGACCAGTTCCATTTCCGCGTCCAGGGTGTGCGCCACCCCATCCAGCGTAGTTAGAGCTTCGCCTGGGTGTGCCGTCCGGGTAATGATTGTGGGAACACCGCCAGCGGCGCGCTTGACGAGAACATCGTAGTCGAAGGCGTGCAGCGGCTCACCCAATTCCAGCATCACATAGTTGGTCGCGTCTACAATGCAATTGATTGGACGCATCCCCGCCAGGTTCAGGCGCCGGCGCACCCAGTAGGGGCTGGGCTTGATGGTGACGCCTTCAATTAAACCCAATACGAAGCGTGGGTTAAGCTCAGGGTCTTTGATCTCAATCGCGGCACGGCCTTTTATAGATGGACCGCTCATCTCAACGCTCGTATCCGGTTTCTTAAGCGGTTTTGCCAGGGCTGCGGCGATCTCGCGCGCCACTCCCCATACGCTGGCATCGCGCATCATGTTCGGCAGGATATCCACATCAATGACCGCATCGCCCATGTAGTCCACCAGGGGCATACCGGTCGGCGCATCTTCATCCAGGATGATCACACCTTCATGTTCATCCGAGATTCCCAGCTCCTTTTCAGAGCAGATCATCGACGAGGATTCAACGCCGCGGATTTTCATTTTCTTCAGGGTCATCAGCTTTCGTCCAGGTTGGTGCCCATCATAAAGAATCGCGCCCTCCCGGGCATAGGCGACCTTTAAGGGCTGCGCAAGCGGACCCGCGCCCTTGTATTCAAACAGGTTTGGCGCACCGGTCAGCACGGTGAATTCCTCACTGCCGTCGTTCACCCGGCACAGCACCAGGCGGTCAGCGTTGGGATGCGGCATGACCTCATCGATCTGCGCCACCACAAATTTGTCCTCAGGCCAGCTCAGCCCGGTGTACTTAAATTCGTGCTTTTCGCCGGGCGGCATCGGCAAACCCACCCGTCGAATCTCTTCGACCTCTAACCCGACCATTGTCATCGTCTTCGCCAGGGTTTCAAGATCAAGTTCGTCAAGTTCTACATATTCTGCTAACCAGGATAAGGGTAATTTCATGGGGCCTCACGATCTAATTTAGATACAATGTAAATATTTGAGTATAGTGAATTGTGAATGGTGAATGGTCATTGCAGATCATTCCTGATTATTAGAATTGATGTGTTCATCGGTGACATAGATCGATATATCTTCTGAAATTAAATTTGATCCTGGCTCCTGATCACCGCGCTTGCTGTGGTTAAGATATTTGATGTATCCATGGATTAGCTTCAGAATTACCCGCATTTCCTGAATCACCAGTGTTTTCTCATCATCTGATACATAACCTTGACTGGCTGCTAATTCGATATGACTTGATAATTCCATCAAAGAGCCACGGGCTATGTAACAGAACCTGATGGATTCTTGATAATAATAACGACCATAACCTTCAGCGATATTGGCAGGTATACTAGCCGCAGCGCGCCTGATTTGGCTGGCCAGACCGTATTTCTCTTCAATAGGTAATCCAGGCAAAACATGCTGATACACCATTTTTGCCAGCTTCTGGGAAGCCTGATATGCCTGTAATCTGTTTAATCCTTCCATCTTTTCGCGCACCATTCCCTATTCACTATTCACACTCTCTCAAAACTGCTTCAAAAATCGTACGTCATTATTGCGGAAATGACGGATGTCGTCGATACGATAGCGCATCAGGGTGCTGCGGTCGACGCCCATGCCGGCGGCAAACCCGGAATAGACTGTCGGGTCGTACCCGCCATATTCCAGCACCAGCGGGTGCACCATCCCACACCCGAGGATCTCCAGCCAGCCGGTCTCTTTACACACCGGGCAGCCCTCTCCATTGCACACAAAGCAGCCCACGTCTAACTCTGCACTGGGTTCGGTGAAGGGGAAATGCGACGGTCGCAGGCGTGTGCGCGCATCCTCGCCAAACAGGCGGCGGGCAAAATCGTCCAGGGTGCCCTTCATCTCCGCGAAGCTGACCTGCTTGCCCACCACCAGCACCTCAACCTGGACAAACTCAATCTCGCTGCGCGCCGAGAGCTGCTCGTAGCGCATCGTCGCACCGGGCAAGATGACCCGAATGGGCTCTGGCGCCCGCGCCCGCATCACACGGATTTGCCCGGGAGAGGTATGCGTGCGCAGTAAAACGCCGTCCTTCGTGGTATAGAACGTGTCCCACATGTCCCTGGCGGGATGGTAGGGCGGCATGTTCAGGTAAGTGAAGTTGAAATCATCCGTCTCCACCTCGGGTGAGGGATACACCTGGAAGCCCATATCACCAAAAATCTGCGTGATTTGCCGCAGAACCTGGGTCAGGGGATGGAGCCGACCGCGGGTCACCGGGCGGCCTGGCAGGGTGATATCCAGTTTCTCAACCTCCAGTGATTGTTTGAGGGCAACCGCCTCCAGCATCTCGCGCTTCTCCTCCAGGCCTGCCTCCAGCGCCTGGCGCACCTCGTTAGCCGCCTTGCCCATCAGCGGACGCAGTTCCTTATCCATGCTTCCCATGCTGCTGAACACAGCCATCACCGCAGAACTACGCCCCAGGTGGGTCACCCGCCAGGCTTCCAGGGCATCCAGGTCAACCACCCCTGATAGGGCACCCAGCGCAACAGACTGGATCTGCGCCAGTTTTTCTAATTCTGTCTGTTTCGATGTCATCAATCCTTCCTCCTTAATCCCGCCAGTTTTGGCAGGAGAGCAAACCTGTTAAATAAAAAGCCCGTCCAAAAGGACGGATTGACCGCGGTACCACCTTTTTTGGCATTGCAGGGTCGCTGCAAAGCCCGCTCACCACCAATGGAACCCGATGCCATTGGCATCCCCGGTTAACGGTAGGGTCACCGGCCCAGACTACCAGCAAAAAATTGCCTTCACCCGGGCAGCTCGAGAGTGAACTTCAATTGGGTTCAGCAGGGTGTGGGTCTCAGTCTCAGCCCGCACCGCCCTGTCAGCCTCTGCCAGCCTACTTTCCTCTGTCGTTGCTGTTTGTTATTCGTCTCTTGTTTATTATCCACAACTTTAGGGTCGATGTCAAGGGAAGAGTGAATAGTGAATAGTGATCCCGCTTCGCGTAGCACTCCCTGTGCCCTGTAAGGGTATTGAGCGCCTTCGCTTGGGGACGATAATGGTTAATGGTAGGTAGGAAAACAGGAATCAGGCAGTAGGAATTGGGTAGTAGGAATTGGGGGATCATGTGTCGCGCGGCAAATAGGGGCGACGCTGGTTGGCATCGCCCCTACCAGAAAAATTGACCTGATTAATTTCTTGTCGAACCCATTTCACCCGACGAGCTTCTCAGCCACATCCTTAAGGGCTAAAGCCTTAAAATCCGCCACGGGCAGAGCGCCCAGCCGCTCGCCGCTGCGACGGCGGACATCCACCTGGCTGTTTTCCATTTCGCGGTCACCGACCACCAGCATGAAGGGCACTTTTTGTTTTTCGGCATCCCTGATTTTAGCGTTCATGCGATCGCTGCGCTGATCCAATTTTACACGCAAGCCAGCCGCTTTAAGGTCCGCCATGACTGCGCGGGCAAAGTCGACGTGGCGATCAGCAATGGGAATGATCACCGCCTGCACCGGCGCCAGCCATAGCGGGAAAGCGCCGGCATAATGCTCGATCAAAATGCCGAAGAAGCGCTCCATGCTGCCCAGCAAGGCCCGGTGCACCATGTACGGCTGATGAGGTTGCCCGTCTTCTTCAATGTAGGACATATCAAAGCGCTCCGGGTTATTGAAGTCAAACTGGATCGTCGAGAGCTGCCATTCACGCCCCAGCGCATCCTTGATCTTCAAATCGATCTTCGGACCGTAAAACGCACCTCCGCCCTGATCAACCTCATAGGGCAGTTCTGCCCGCTTCAGTGAGGCTTCCAGGGCTGCTTCGGCAGCCTGCCAGCGTTCGGGGTCGCCAACAGCCTTCTCCGGTCGCGTGCTCAGGTAGGCACTGATTTCGTTGAATCCGAAAGAGCGCAGAAAGTTCAGGCTAAAGGAGAGCACGAAGTCGATCTCCTCTGGCATCTGCCCCGGCGTGCAAAAGTGGTGGGCGTCATCCTGTGTGAAACCGCGTACCCGCATCAACCCATGCAACACGCCACTGCGCTCGTAGCGGTAGACCGTGCCCATTTCAGCATAACGCAAGGGCAGGTCGCGATAAGAACGGATATCGGATTTATAGATCTCGATATGGAAAGGGCAGTTCATCGGCTTGAGGAAATATTGCTGATTTTCAATCTCAATCGGCGAGTACATGTTCTCCGCATAGAAATCCAGGTGTCCGCTCGTCTTCCACAGGTCGGCTTTCCCGATATGCGGCGTGTAGACCAGATCATACCCGTTTTGCAGGTGCTCATCCTCCCAGAAGCGTTCTGACAGGTAACGGATCATGGCGCCTTTGGGATGCCACAACACCAAACCCGAACCAACCGCATCACTGATGCTGTACAGGTCTAATTCCCGGCCCAACTTGCGGTGATCGCGTTTTTTGGCATCCTCTAAAAATTGCAGATATTGCTTGAGGTCCTGGGGCGAGAGCCACGCCGTTCCATAAATACGCTGCAGCATGGGGTTATGCTCATCGCCGCGCCAGTACGCGCCGGCCACACTCATCAATTTGATCGCTTTGGGGTTGATCTGACCCGTGTGCTCAAGGTGCGGTCCGCGGCATAGATCCACAAAGGTATCGCTCTTGTAAATGCTGATCACCGGTTTTTCATCAACCGGGTTGCCATGCTCATCCACGCCGCCTTCTTCAAGCCCGTCGATCAATTCCAGTTTATAGGGCTGATCTTCAAAGATTTCGCGGGCCTGGTCTGCTGAGACTTCCTCGTAGATGAAGGGTTCGTTGGCTTTGATGATTTCCCGCATGCGGGCTTCAATCTCTTCCAGGTCTTCCGGGGTCAACGGGCGCGGAAGATCAAAGTCGTAGTAAAAGCCGTCCTCCACGGGTGGCCCAATTGCGACCTTGCCTTCCGGAAACTTCTCCAACACCGCCTGCGCCATCACATGCGCGGCGGAGTGCCGTAGCTGATAAAGCCTGGATTCTTCATATTTTTCAACCATCTTAATCCTCCTCCAGAAGATCATCTACCACCTGTACTGAATTACACAGGGTTGTCAAACCATACTTAAACAAAAAAACCCTCGCCCACTGGGGCGAGAGCAATCTCACGCGGTTCCACCCAGATTCGCCCACGAGCTGCGCTCGGCGGACATCTCTTTGAGCCGCTAACGGGGCCATCCGTTCGCCTTATTCTGCCCGGAGACATTTCAGGTTCAAGCTCACGGGGGGTTTTGGCCGGTCCACGCCCGAGAAGACTTTCAGCCGCTGGTCTTCTCTCTCTGATGGCGAGTGTGCCGGTTACTCGTCCCGGTCTACGCTGTGTATTTGAATAACAATATACTCCAATTCTTCCACTTAATCAAGACCAGTAATAAGAGGGTGAATTGTGAGTGGTGAGTAGGAATCAGGAAGCAACAACAATTAGGAGCAGCCTACCACCTATTAGCCGTCATCTGTCAGCTGCTGTTTTGCGGTTGTTGCTCCAACATGGAGACCATCGCAATCAAAGAGGCATTCTTTCTAAGGATAAATCTGTTGCAATGAGAAATTAAAAATGTTATCATGCTCATAGCGTCCAGCTTTTCACCAAATTTACCCTTTTCGCTCACACATTTACACCCACCTCTGACCTTTCGTCAAAAGAAAAAACACAATGATCGAACTCCCTGAATCACAAACAATCGCCAGGCATATTAACGAAACCCTCATCGGGAAAAGGGTCACATCGGTCTTAGCGGCTTCTTCTCCACACAAATTCGCCTGGTACCACAACGACCCGGCTGGGCGGACGCAGTACAGAAAAGGACCTGTTCGGTCAACCCGGCGGGTACCCGGTGGTGATGTGTGCGGCTAATCGAGGTCTGCCCTGTCCCAATTGCGGCACACCCATTCAAAAAGATTCCTTCCTGGGTGGCAGCATCACCACCTGCAGCCGCTGCCAGCCGCTTGACATTTCAGCATAAAAATTCAGCATTCTTTTGGAAAACAAAAAAGCACCTGTTGGGCACAGGTGCTTGATGGGTGATATAGGACTCGAACCTACGACCTTCGCGATGTCAACGCGACGCTCTAACCAACTGAGCTAACCACCCGAAAGTGTTAGCATTATACAGTCAGCTATCGATAAAATCAAGGGGAAACTATGAAACCCATCAACGTCCACTCGATCTTCATGGCTGGTCAACAGTCCTTAAAGCATCGACAGCAAAATTCAACATCAAAACAGCAATTAGCATGCTCGCAAGTATTGCGATGAGCTTACCCGGCCAACCTTTGATCAGAGTTTCCAGGATGACCGGGATCCCTGCACACAGCGCGCCGCCTACCGTCGATAGCTCGCTCACCGTCGGGGATGAGCCGCGCAGCATCAGGTCTGTACGGGCTTTTCTGATCAGATCAAAACTTGCCATCCCTGCAACACTGACAATCATCCCCGGCAGTAACATAACCTCCACCGGCAGGAACCGCCCCGCCAGAATTGAGCCCAGGGCCATCCCGATCAGGCTGACAGCACCAACCAGCAGGCTGCCAACCGAAAGTTCCGCCAGGATCCATTGATAGCGTGGCATGGGCAGTTGTTTGAAGATCACCCAGCGCGAAAGATCGTTTTGCAGTCGGGTCGTGGTCAGTTTTGCAGTTTGCATAGCCCAAAACACGATCACGAAGAACCGGCTGCTGAGTGTAGGAAGATAAATGAAACCCATCATGCTGCTGATAAAGAACAACAGATCAAAAAAATCTCCCCCGCTAAAGCCACGCCAGTATTGAAGCAGATCTTTCCAGATCAGCGCGGCTGGGCCTTCCCATCCTGGAGTCCAGGCTGGATTGTCCCTCAACCTCAGTCGCCGTTTGATCCGCAGTTCTCGCGCCTGGAAAGAGAAACCATACCGTTCCAGAGATTTCAGCCTGTCTATTTCTTTGGTCTCCTGTGCCGCCCAACTGGGACTGAACTGATCTGAAATAATCCACAACAAAGTGATGCAAATAGCCGCAAGGCACCACCCAATCATCGAAGCCACGCCCAGTGACCTGTATCCAAACCCTGCCAGAAAGAAATCAACAGCCGGGTAGTACCAGCTTCCCAAAATTCCTGGCGTCAATCCCAATGTGTTCCCGATCTGAGAGAGCAAGAACAGGCACAGCAACCCAAAAACGAGGACCGCCACAGTCGGCCTGCGCTTCATTCGCCTGGCGTTCATTCGCAAAACACCGATAACCCAGACCAATGTAAACAGAATTAAATGAAATGGGATGCAAACCAGTAATGCCTGCAACCCCTGACTGGCATACGCCATTAGCCGGGTGATTGTGATCTCCCCATTAACCAGGGTGATTTCAGCCAATGAAAAGCCCAGGGTGATTGCAAAAATTGCAAAGGGGAGCAAGCTTTTCAGCCAGGGAATCAGCATCCAGCGCAAGCAGACCTTGCGGGGATTGAGGGGCATCTGGCAGACGAGATAGGCATCTTCTTCTGAGAACACCACCGGGCTGCGTCTCAGCCCGCGGTAACCCGCAAACACAAACCAGATTAAAAAGGCGCACAATTCGAAAATAATTGCTACCAGGTGAGGCTTTTCAGGGTTTATTCCCGTCAAAATGGTCGCGCCCCCACCCGCAAAAAACACCAGGACAACAAACCACCAGACACTGAAGAAAATCGCCAGGTAGATCAGGTAAAGCGTGTTTTCCCAGGAGCGCTCCTGGGGAACAAAAGCATAGGACAACCAGTGGTTCAGTTCCTGCTTTTCTTGCCGAAATCGAAGCCAGCCAACAGCGCCCATCTTAAACCTCACCGAGCATCCCCTGAGATATTTCAAAATGGCGATCGCCTGAATCCTGTATCAAATGAGGGTCGTGTGAGGACATCAGGATGCTGACGCCTTCTCTTTTAAGTTCTTGCAGCTTTTCCAGTAAAACCTCCTGGCTTTGCCGGTCCAGTGCAGATGTGGGCTCATCCAGCAGAAGCACCTCAAAGGGGCGGATCAACGCCAGCGCCAACCCCAGTTTGAGCTGCATCCCTCGCGAATAATGGTGAGGATAATCATGACGCACGCGCCACAGCCCCAGGTTTTCGAGCAAGCTCTCAGCGCGTTCACTGAAACCGTCCAGGATTTTATTGGCCATGGCGATGAAGCGCAGGTGTTCCCAGGCGGTTAACTCGATATAAAACCGGGGTGTATCAGGAACAAATGCCAGCCTCCGCCGAAATTCAACCTCATCCCGGTAAAAGTCAAACCCCTCGATTTGCACAGCGCCGCTGGTCGGTCGCACCAGGCTGGCAATACACGTAAGCAAGGTGGTCTTCCCCGAGCCATTTTTCCCGGATAAGGTGGCGATTTCGCCGGCATTTAAAATGAGGTCTGTGCTTTCCAGAGCCGTGAATGAACCGTACTTTTTACTCAGCTTCTTTACAATCAATTTTTGGGACATTTTTCCTCCTGCCTGTATGCGATCAGTCAATTGTCCTTTGATTCAGACATTCCTCTTCTGTTGATATTCAGTCCCGCCGCCATTAGAATCCCTATGCGAAACCAGATATGGGGTGACCGCGCGTTCGGCATCACCCTGTTAATCAGATTATAAACCATCACCGATGTCCGACCGCGTTGCAGACAGAGATAAAAACCATTCCCAACACCAATCGCAAAAAATTCCTGATGAATTTTGCTGGATAAGCCGCACAAAGCAGAGATTCTATCAAAATTATGCTATGATTGTGACCAAAGGAGATACTGCAGCATGCGTCCAGATTGGGATTCTTATTTCATTAAAATTGCTTATTCAGTATCCGAGCGCAGCACCTGTGACCGCGCCTTTGTGGGCTGCGTGCTGGTTCGTGATAAACGCATCCTGACCACCGGGTTTAACGGGTCGCCTGCCGGGCAAGCCCATTGTGACGAAGTGGGGCACCTGCTGGTGGAGGGACACTGTGTCCGCACCATTCATGCAGAGACCAATGCCATCATCCAGGCCGCCCTACATGGCGTTTCCACCAAGGGTTGCTGGTGTTATGTGACGCATTTTCCCTGCATTAATTGCACCAAAGCGCTGATCAACGCCGGAATCGCTCGCCTGATCTACCATGTAGCTTACCGTGTGGATGAACATGCAACGGAATTCTTACGGCTGGCCGGTATTGAGGTCTGTCAGTTGGATTTTACGCCCAATAACTTTGTTTAAAAACCCCATCAGCTCCTCGCGATGCTGATCATTGTGCAAACATCGCCCTCTGACGGAAAGTTGATAGCCATCCGCTCACATCGGTTTTATACCGTTTGAGGTCTGTCAAGCTTGCATAACTGGCAAAGTTGATGATAAATTTCCTTGTCTTTCGTCGCAATGATATTTCCCCAGCCCTGGGAATCAACCAGCTCGCTGGGGTAAGTGGAAAAACGCCGCCAGCGGTGCAGACCGCCGTATGACGTCACCGGGTACCACTCGGAGATGATCAACCGGTATGCCTTGTTAACCAGGAAGCCAGCCAGTTGGTGAAAGCTGTAACCCAGGGAGAGTGTTTTTGCATCCTCAAACTCACACACAATGATCTCGGGGTAGGGAGATTGTGCCCATGGAAAACCTTTCAAGACCATCAGGTCAAACCCTTCGGTGTCAATTTTCAAAAAATCTACCGGTTTTGCTGAAAAGCCATACTCATTCAGGGCATCGGTCAAAGTGGTCACGCTGACCTTTTCTGAAGCATGATGGCTCTCAAGGAATGCCGAAAGCCCGCTGACACCGCTTGACACGGAGCTAACGAACAGGGTTACTTCCGGTTGTGCCTGGTCCGAGCAGGCTCGAGGATCAATAATGACATTATTCCATGCAGAAAATGAGTCTTCCAGCACTGCACGGTTGTTGGAGTCTGGTTCAAAGGCAATCACCTGCCAACCCAGTTCTGCAAATGGCGCCAGGCTCGAACCATGATGCGCGCCGACATCGATCATCAACCCTGAATGTGAGCTATTTTTAATTAAATCGAAAACGATTTTTGTTTCATCAGGGCGAAAGGAGCGGTCTAATTTTAACCTGAGGGTCGTTATGAATCCTCTAATACCCTTTGTTTTGAGAATTGTTTGAGCCGTTTTCAGCTTTTTCATCAGCGCCATCGTTTAACTCCTGCGATAAATTATCGAATAACTTAAGTTTTTCGCATCTTACAAACAATTCAGACCACCTTAAAGGTCATTTTTTTTGTTTCAGCTGCGATTATACCGTGAAATTCAGCCATCACCACTCGAACGTAAACCAACTCACGCGTCATCTTGACCTTTTACCCCAAATCGGATAAACTCATGAATCGCACTTTATGGCAATATAGGCTGAAAATATCTTGCCATTAGGTTCATGCTTTGGTATAATCGTGCAGTCATTTGACGCGTCGTTCTTTAAAAAGTAGGGTTTGCCGATGTAGCTCAATGGTAGAGCAATCGCCTTGTAAGTGATAGGTTATGGGTTCGATTCCCATCATCGGCTCAGATTATACGCTTGTGATCGGGATGTATTTTAAAAAATCATCCCGATCCCGAGCGGGTAATTAGCCCGTTTGATCTTGGACGGTTACCCAAGTGGACAAAGGGGACTGACTGTAAATCAGTTGGCACAGGCCTTCGTTGGTTCGAATCCAACACCGTCCATGTCTGGCAGCGCGGGTTGCCAGTCGGATCGGCTGCCCTCATAGCTCAGTTGGCAGAGCGCATTCTTGGTAAGAATGAGGTCATGGGTTCAAATCCCATTGAGGGCTTTCTGCCGAAATTAACATTATTGAAATTATGGTAAAGAATCTTTTTAGTTAAGGAGAAAGGAAGTTATGGGTAAACAAAAATTTGATCGCTCAAAACCGCACCTCAACGTGGGCACCATGGGACACATCGACCATGGAAAGACGACTTTGACAGCGGCGATCACCAAGGTTCAGGGGTTGCAAGGCTTCTCGAAAGCTCGCGGCTTCGCAACGATTGATAATGCGCCTGAAGAAAAAGAGCGAGGCATCACCATCAATATTTCTCACGTGGAATACGAGACGGAAAACCGCCACTATGCCCACGTGGATATGCCCGGGCACAGGGACTATATCAAGAATATGATCACGGGTGCAGCACAGGTCGATGGCGCCATTCTGGTTGTGGCCGCACCTGATGGCCCCATGGATCAAACCAGGGAACACGTGCTGCTGGCGCGCCAGGTGGAAGTGCCGAGCATCGTGGTCTTCCTGAACAAAGTCGACATGATGGACGACCCTGAATTGCTGGAGTTGGTCGAGCTTGAGCTGCGCGAGATGCTGACAGGCTACGAATTCCCCGGAGATGAAATTCCGATCATCCACGGAAGTGCACTGAAGGCGTTGGAAAGCACATCAACAGACCCGAACGCTGATGAGTACCAATGCATCCACGAGTTGATGAAGGCTGTCGATGAATACATCCCCGAGCCAACGCGTGAAGTTGACAAACCCTTCATGATGCCAGTTGAAGACGTGTTCTCGATCAAAGGTCGCGGCACCGTGGTAACCGGGCGTATTGAACGCGGTATCATCCACACAAGCGACCCGGTCGATATCGTCGGTCTGCAGGAAAAGAAAATGACCTCTACTGTGACGGGTGTGGAAATGTTCCACAAGCTGCTCGATGAAGGCATGGCCGGTGACAATGTTGGTTTGTTGCTGCGCGGCATTGCCCGTGACGAAGTGGAAAGAGGCATGGTGATTGCCAAACCTGGCAGTATCACTCCGCACACCAAGTTCGAAAGTGAAGTCTATATCCTCTCCAAAGATGAGGGCGGGCGACACAGCGCCTTCTTCAGCGGTTACCGCCCGCAGTTTTACATCCGTACCATGGATGTAACCGGTTCGGTGACGCTGCCTGAAGGTGTGGAGATGGTCTTGCCGGGTGATCATGTGAACCTGACCATTGAACTGATCGTACCAGTAGCCCTGGAACAGGGTTCGCAATTCGCCATTCGCGAAGGCGGCCTGACCGTCGGCGCAGGCAGGATCACCAAAATTATTGCCTAAATAATTTTTATTGGAAGGATGGCATGGTTGTCCTGTTATCCAGGACAACCATAGTAGAATCAATATGGCGAAGAAAAAAGGCATCCGTCCGGTCATTACACTGGAATGCACGAATTGCAAAGAACGCAATTACACGACGGAAAAGAACCGTCGAAACGATCCAGCCCGGATGGAGTTGAAAAAGTATTGCTCTCGCTGCAGGGAACACACCCTGCATCGAGAGATTAAATGAGCATGCTGAGCTTGCAGTTTTTGCAAATAATGTTGACCAGCTCAGAAATGCACACAGGCCAGTAGCTCAATTTGGCAGAGCACCGCTCTCCAAAAGCGGGGGTTGCGGGTTCAAGTCCTGCCTGGCCTGCCTGGTTTTTTCAACGCCGTCTGTTATGGACGGCGTTTTACGCCCAGACAAGGAGTGACCGGTGTCACAAAAAAAGAAAAAGAAGTTGTCAATTATTCAGAAAATCCAACGCTTTTGGCGTGAAACCGTAGGCGAGCTTCGCAAGGTCACCTGGCCGACGCCCCCCGAAGCCTGGAAACTAACCAAACTCGTCATGATTGTTATGGTAATTTTGGCGACCATTCTGGGTGTGTTGGATTTCTTGTTTTCAAGATTGATCTCCTTCCTGGTTACCCTTTAATCGTTTTTGAAGGGTTTTAACAAAAAGAGTCGGACAAGGTAATTATGGCTGCAAACGATAAACCAGACGAACAAGTTCCAGAAGAGGAACAAACTACGACTGTTTCTGAATCCGAAGAAACGGGTGATATTCCTGTTCCGGCTGAAGACCCTGCTGCTGATTCCTTCAACGACGAATTAGACGTTTCAGAAACCGAGGATTTGGAATCTTCGCCGTCAGAACAGTCATCCGATGAAAAACTCGATGATCCTGGCGACGACCGAGCTTGGTATGTGATCCACTGCTATTCAGGTTATGAGAATAAAGTGCGCCACAACCTCGAACAACGGATCGAATCAATGAACATGAAAGATCAGATCTTTGATGTGGTCATCCCCACTCAGGAAGAGATCGAAGTTCGAGATGGTAAACGCCGGTACATCGAACGGTATGTTTTTCCTGGTTATGTGTTGGTCAACATGCTGTTGAGTGAAGAAAGCTGGTACGTTGTTCGCAACACTCCAGGTGTAACGGGCTTTGTTGGTATGGGCAACGACCCAACCCCCCTGCGCCCTGAAGAGGTCTCACAAATCCTTCGACGCATGGAATCCGATGCCCCCACGATTAAAGTCACCTTTAAACCCGGCGAGAAAGTCCGCATTATTGATGGTCCGTTCAATGATTTTCCTGGTGTGGTGGATGAGATTGATATGGAACGTTCAAAGGTGCGTGTGTTGGTTAATTTCTTCGGGCGCTCAACGCCTGTTGAATTGGGCTTTTTACAAGTCGAAAAAATATAATCGTTTAAATCAGTTAGTTGTGGGAGGGTTTTAGCCCGTTTGAACCACAAAGGAGTATTGACGTGGCAAAGAAAGTAAAAGCAATTGTTACCCTGCAAATTGAGGCTGGAAAGGCTAACCCGGCGCCGCCGATTGGCCCAGCTCTGGCGCAGCACGGCGCGAATATTATGGCCTTCTGCAAAGACTATAACAGCCGTACGGCTTCACGCGCCGGAGATATCATCCCGGCAGAGATTACGATCTTTTTTGATGGCTCATTCCGTTTTAAACTAAAATCGCCACCAACGGCAATTTTACTGCGCAAAGCAGCCGGAATTGAGAAAGGTTCCAGTGTGCCTAATCGAGAAAATGTTGGAACAGTCACCCGTTCTCAGGTGCGTGAAATCGCTGAACAAAAATTCAATGATATGAACGCTATCGACATTGAAGGTGCAATTCTGCAAATTGAAGGCACAGCCAGAAACATGGGTATTGTGATCAAAGATTAATCATTTAATGTGGGAGGGTAATGCGCCCGTTTGAACCACAAAGGAGTAATTATGGCAAGGCATGGTAAGAAATATTATGAAGCAATAAAGAATATCGATCGAGATCAGGTATATGATCCCGTTGAAGCCATTAAAGTACTGAAATCCGTCAGTTATGCCAATTTTGATGAGACCGTTGAAGTGCATGTGCGCACAGGCCTCGATCCACGCCAGGCGGATCAACAAATTCGTGATGTGGTCGTGCTGCCAAATGGCCTTGGCAAGCCAGTGGTCGTGCTGGTATTTGCCCAGGGCGAAGGCGCAGACGCCGCCCGTGCAGCTGGTGCGGACTTTGTTGTCGATTCTGAAGAAATGGTAACCAAAATCCAGAACGGTTGGACAGAATTTGACGTTGCCATCGCCACCCCGGACATGATGGGGACGGTCGGCAAACTCGGTCGGGTTTTGGGCCCGCGCGGCTTGATGCCCAACCCCAAAGCAGGCACCGTTGTCCAGGTTGATAATATGGCTGTCGCAATTGAAGAAGCCAAAGCAGGGCGTGTTGAGTTTCGCCTTGATCGGACCGCCAACATCCACGTGCCAATCGGTAAACTTTCATTCACTGAAGAGGCACTGCATGAAAATTTGGCTGCCTTTATGCTTGCTGTCCGCCAGGCACGGCCTGCAGCAGCCAGCGGCAACTTTATCCGCCGTGTGACCGTAACCTCTTCCATGGGACCTGGTCTCAAAGTTGACCACAATTCACCATCGCTGGTATTGTAATATTTTTTATTTGTGATATAATCTGGCGAAGCTGTAAACAATTGAATATTTCTTTGCTGAAGAAAGCAGGTGCTCCCTCGGGAGCTTAATATCCCGCCGAGGTGAAGACAGAGTGAAAATTCGGTGCCGAAGCGCATCTTGCACAGAAGTCCTTGCCTCAGCAAAACTGAAGCAAGGACTTCAATGCTTAACAATTTAGAACTGGAAGGAGGTGAACACATTGGCGTTTACTCGTAAAGAAAAAGAAGCGATTGTCGAACAATATAAACAATGGGTCGACAACAGCAATGCATTCTTTGTTTTGTCTTACCAAAAAATGAACATGAGTGCCATCAATGATGCGCGTGAGAAATTGCGTGAAGTTAATGCTGAGGTCCATGTTGTTAAAAACCGCTTGTTTAAACTCGCTTTGGACGAAAAACAACTACCATATGACCCGGAATTCTGGGAAGAAAACAACATCGTAGGTTTTGCGTTTAGTGATGCGCCCGCCACAGCCAAAGTTATCACAGAGATCACAAAAGCAAATATCTTTGGCATTCGGATGGGCTATATGGACCAGAGAGCGCTCACAGCTGAAAATGTCAAAGCCCTGGCAGAACTCCCAACTCTGCCTGTGATGCGCGCCATCGTCCTTGGGACAATCATGGCTTCAGCATCAAAGCTGGTCCGCACCCTGGCAGAGCCAGGTCGGTCAATGGCTGCTGTTATCAAGGCCTTCTCAGAAGAAGGCCAGGCTGCCTGAGTGTTCTGGCAAACTTAATATTAATCGATAATGCGTAAAAAAAATACAACCAAATTGCAAGGAGAATTATAAAAATGGCTGATTTAGAAAAATTAATGGCTGAATTAAGCGAGTTGACCGTGTTAGAAGCCTCTGAACTCGTCAAAATGCTGGAAGAGAAATGGGGCGTTTCCGCCGCGGCACCCGTGGCTGCCATGGTCGCTGGCCCGGCCTCTGCTGCAGTAGAGGAAGAAGTTGAAGAGAAGACTGAATTTGATGTGATCATCAAAGACGCTGGCCCAAAGAAGATTGAAACCATCAAAGTCATTCGTCAATTGACCAACCTGGGCCTGGTTGACGCCAAGACATTGGCTGAAACAGCCGATGGCAAGGTTCTTGAAGCCGTCGGCAAGGATATTGCCAACGAAGCGAAAGAAAAACTCGAAGCCGCTGGCGCGGTTGTCGAACTTCAATAACATCGTTCGCAATTCACAAATCAACCAACAAGCCCCGGTCTATTTGCACATGTGTGCACTTTAAGATGGGGCTTGTTCCTGTTTAAAAACGTCCCCGGACACAATCGGCCCCGGGGACATTTTTATTGAGATAATGATCAATCAAGCAGCCGTGGACTATGCTTGATCCAACCGGCGAATGACCAGGACGACCTTGCCCTGTACCTGCACATGGGTAGGGTCATCAATGATGATCGGTTTCATCAGGGGGTTGGCAGGTTGCAAGCGGACATGCCCGCCTTCAAGGTAAAAATACTTGAGCGTGGTTTCATCACGGTCAGCAAGCCACACCGCCACCATTTCACCGTTATTGGCTTGTGTCACCGGCCGCATGATGACAATATCGCCATCATTGACCATGGCATCGATCATCGAATCCCCCTGGACTTCCAGCGCAAACAGATCTTCTGTTTTCTCTTTGGGCGGGAGCAGGCTGCGCGCAATATCAATGCCGGTTTCTGAGTCAAAATAATTGAAATCCGAAGAGGGCACCGGTACCGGTTCGCCCGCAACAATCCGCCCAATCACCGGCACGCTGAACATCTCTGTGATGTCCTGGGCTGCCTTGAGCAGATTGCCTTCCAGGTTTCGCAATAACCGAATCCCGCGTGAAACATTGTTTTCACGCTCAATGTATTGCATTTCTTCGAGCTGTTTAAGGTAATAATTGACCACCGAGGTGGAGGAGATGTCGGTGTTCTCACCAATTTCTCGGATTGAGGGGGGATAGCCATTTTCTGCTTGAAATTGTTTCAGGAATTTCAAAATTTTCTTATGCCGTTCGCTAAGTCCTGCTCTTTTTCTCGCCATCATCTCAGGCTCCTTTTGCTAAAACTGCTCATTTGTGCTAATATCTTCTCCAATCATACCCGAACATCTGTTCAGTGTCAAGGATAAATTCTTACTTTATCGATGCTAATCATGGCCAAAACCATCGTCCCTGCTGGTGCAAAAGGTATAATTGTGAGGCTGTGCACAGTCAGCCAGTGAACATTGACAAATTACGAGGTCACCGAATGAAGTCTAACTTAATGGCTCAAATTAAAATTTTCTTTTCAGAAATAAATTTATCTAAAAAAGATGTGTGGGATTTCGCCTTGATCCTGGTTGGCGCCCTGATCCAGGCGGCAGCGCTGAGCTTATTTCTGGTGCCGGCAGACCTGGTCAGCGGTGGGATCAGCGGCCTGGCGCAATTAATCCATCATTACGCAGAATTTCCTATTGGCTTGATGGTCTTTTTGGGTAACATTCCCTTATTTATCCTGGGCTGGAAGCATCTGGGCGGCCCACGGTTTGCTATCCGCACTGTGGTGTCGATCATCGCATTTTCAGCCTTTACCGACCTGTTGATGCTGTTTTTACCGCGCGGCGGCGTAACCGATGACCTCGTACTCAATACCATCTATGGGGGATTGCTGTTAGGGGTTGGATTGGGAATCGTCTATCGCGGACGCGGCACCAGCGGAGGTTCAGATATTCTCGGACGCATCCTCAACTTCCGTTTTCATATCACTGTCTCTCAAGCGTATTTAATCACCGACTCACTGGTGGTTCTGGCTGCTGGCTTTGTCTTTGGCTGGACCAAAGCCCTCTATGGCCTGGTTTTGATCTATGTCAGCGGGTTGGCGGCAGAACTCGCACTGGAGGGAACCAATGTCGTTCGCTCAGCGATGATCGTCACCACGCAAACCGAAGCGATCACCGGGGCGATCATGAAAGATCTTGGACGCGGCGTCACCATCCTTGAAGGCACAGGCGGTTACACGGGTGAGCCGCGTGATGTCATTTATTGTGTTGTCTCCCGCATGGATGTTCCCCGCTTAAAAACCCTGGTTCACGAAAATGATCCCAATGCCTTTATGGTGATTGGTCAGGCACAGGAAGCCCTGGGAGAAGGTTTTACCCCGTTGAAGGTTGACCATCACTGAGCGGTGAATATCAGCCTTCTAATATCTCGAAACTGGTGCTGATTTCTGCAACGCCGCGCAGGGTTGCTGCCACCGAGCAATATTTTTCTTCCGACAGATCGATTGCTTGCTGAACGCTTTTCTCGCTCAGCCCCTCGCCTTTGAGGAGAAATTGCAGGTAAATTTTTCGGAAGGCCCAGGGTGCGCTTGCATCCTGTTCAGCGGTCACATTGACTTCAAGAAATGAAAGCGGCGTTTTTTTCTTCTCCAAAATACCCACCACATCGAAAGCAGCGCATCCTGCCAGTGCTGAAAGGATCAACTCAGAGGGTTTCATGCCAAAATTCTCGTCAGGTGCGGATAGGGTCACCGAGTGACCCGTTGAATCGGTGGATACAAATCGTCTTCCATCCGGAATCCAGCGTAATACGGTGTTAGCTGCCATTATTGCTCCTTAATCATGTCATTCCCTCAGAGAGTTTCCCCAGCATTTTAATTAAATCAGTCATCGTGGCTTTTTGAGCATCCAGGTCATCCTGGTAGTCCATGTTCAACAGGCATTCGCTGATCACGCTCTGTAAATAGCTCAAGCTGGCTGATTGCACGGCAGCACGGATGGCAATCAATTGCTGAAAGACCTCTCTGCAATCGCGGTCGTCGGCAATCATCTTCTGCACGCCACGCAGCTGACCTTCCACCCTCGCCAGGCGATGAATCATCGGTTCTTTTTCTCGGGTGTTTTTTATTTGCAACATATGGGGTTATTCTTTCCAGACCACCGGTCTGATGGGTGTTATCCTGCTCAACGGAAGGGCCCAGAACTGACGCAATCACCAGCGCTTTGGGATTGCCCCGAACTGATCGCAGCAATTGTTGAAAGGCGTTTACGCGTCTTCCTCGATTGGCATCCCGGGCACTCCGGGGTGTTGCTGTTTGGGTCAGATAAGCGCACCAGTTTCTCAAAGTCATGGTCGCAATCATCACAGTGATAAGCATAAAGCGGCATATGTTTTATTCTCCAATATACTATACTGGAGTATAGTGTATTATTTTTAAATCGGTTTGTCAAGAAGGTAGAAGCAACGTTCAACAAATAGGGTCGCTCAATTATTGAGTATAATCTCATCAATGGGTGAGCTATCATCCTGGAGTGCTCCAATGTTACCTGAGTTCGTCATCTTAGCCATCATCATCGTTATTGCGGCTCTTTTGTTTGCCACCGGCCTGATCCGCATGGATTTAACGGCATTGTTCGTCCTGGTAGCGCTGGCGCTCACCGGACTGGTTTCACCTGCCCAGGCGCTTTCTGGTTTCAGCAGTCCGGCGGTAGTCATCCTCTGGGCCATGTTCATCCTTTCTGCTGGCTTTAACCGGACGGGCATCTCCAACCTGATTGGCGCCCGCTTGCTCAAATTAGCGGGCAAGAGTGAGAGCCGGTTAATTGCCTTTCTGATGGGAATCTCTGCGTTTTTATCCGCAATTATGAATAATGTCGGCGTTGCAGCAATGTTCTTACCAATTACCCTGGATATCGCCCGCCGCACCAGGCGTCCTGCTTCGCGGTTATTGCTGCCAATGGCATACGGCGCATTACATGGCAGTATGATGCCTTTGATTGGCACATCCGCCATCCTGATTGTCCGGGAGGTCATGATTGAAGCCAACCTTACACCGCTTAATTTTTTAGATTTCGCCCCGGGTGGGCTGATTATTTTAATCATCAGCATCGCTTACATGCTCTTCATTGGGCGACGCTTTCTTCCGTTCCGTCAAGCTCCCAAAGCCCTCTCCGCTGCTGATACTATTAATGAGGGCTTTGCCCAGAATCAGTATGCCTTGCAAGAGCGGCTGGCCATGTTAATCATCCAGGATGGTAATCCGCTGGCAGGAAAATCACTCACCGAAAGCCGCATCGGCCAGGCTTTGGGATTGACGGTATTAAGCATCAAGCGAAAAGATGGCGAGATTATCCAGGCAACAGCAGACGCAATCATCAAAGCTGATGATCAACTGCTGGTATTGGGGCGCCTTGACCGAATCAACGAACTTTGCCAGCGACCGCTCTTCGTTATTGATGATATCCGACCCATAGCTGAACAATTGGTGTCGGAAGGGATCACCATGGCGGAGTTATTGATCACGCCAGAATCCCCCTTTGCAAAAAGAACCCTTAACGAGATTGATTTCCGAAATAAGTATCGGATTAATGTGCTTGGCATCCAGCAAAGCGATATTATCAAAAGGACCAACCTGCAGCACATCGCATTAATGCCTGGCGACCAGGTATTGATTGAAGGCCCGCAGGACAGCATTGACAGGTTCTGTCAGCACCCAGGATTTTGTCAGCTTGAACACAAGAATTTGTCTAAGTACCTGCTTGACGAACGGCTGTTATCGCTACACATCCCTGAAGGTTCATCGCTGATAGAAAAAACTCTGCAGGAAAGCCGTTTCGGCTCCGCTTACGGGATCTCCGTATTAAGGGTCATCAGGGACGGCGCTGAGGCTTACCTGCCAGATCACGAATTTCGTTTACAAGCGAATGATGTATTAATCGTAGAGGGACGTCCTTCCGATATCGACACTTTTCGTGGCTTACAATTATTGCAGGTCGTGCCAAATGTTGAGGTTGATTTAGAAGAATTAACCAGCGGTTCGCTACAGATGGTTGAAGTCATGCTTTCACCGACCTCAAAGCTCGCGGGAAAGACCCTGCGAGACGCCCATTTCAGGGGGAAGTACAACGTGACGGTGCTTGCCATCTGGCGTAGAGACCGGGCTTACAGAAGTGGTTTGGGCGAATTAACCCTGCAGCATGGGGATGCTTTGCTGTGCTTTGGAACCGTTGAAAACCTGAAGATAATGGCGCGTGAAAGCGATTTTGTGGTGCTGAAGATGGACCTTCAAGAACCCCCTTTGTATAACAAAGCGCCCCAAACAGCGTTGATTATGGCCGGAGTGGTTTTGTCGGTCGTGTTCTTTAATGTCCCCATTGCGATCTCAGCAATCGCGGGCGGCGCATTGATGGTTCTATTCGGCGCGTTGAGCATGGAAAATGCCTATGAAAGCGTTGATTGGAGTTCGGTCTTTTTGCTTGCAGCCATGCTGCCCATGGGCCTTGCCATCCAGGAAACTGGCGCAGCAGGGATGGTCAGCCGGTGGTTGGTTTCATTAATCGGTGGCCTGGGGCCTTCCTGGGTGCTGGCGGGGTTGATGGCACTGGTTATTTTGGGGAAATTGGTGATGCCATCCACAGTAATAGCAGTGTTCATGGCGCCGATTGCCCTCAGTGTTGCTTTTGAATTGGGGATTTCACCCTACGCGTTCATGGTGGGCATTTCTTACGCCCTGGCTGCATCGTTTATCAGTCCCCTGGCGCATCCAATTACACTCATGGTGATGACCCCCGGCAGTTACCGCTTTTCCGATTACATCAAACACGGGTTGCCAATTTCGTTGATCGTGATCCTGGTGAGTGTTCTCCTGCTGCCGCTGTTGTTCCCTTATTACTGACGGCGGAAAGCATCACGATGCTAACGGCTTTCACGCAGAGTGACACCCTTCCAGTTTATAGTTTTTGCCAGTTGTTACCCTACCAGGTCAGCTGTCGAAATTCTTTTTCCCTGATTGTAGACGATCCGTATCAAAATACCTCGATTTTTAGGTAAGGTGGCGTTCAAACTTTACTGAGTTCATCAATCAACGGGCATGCAATAAATTTCCTCACCACCCACTTCAAAATAATAATATTGATAGGTTTCTTCAAAACGCTGATCACCCTCATCATAGAAATAACTTTCACTATTCAAACTTAAGGGGTAGCTTTCAAGTCTGCTGCGGTGCTTTTCAAACAATCTATCTGCTGTGGATTCAGAAAAATGCCATTCCGGCCAGGACCGCTCCTCTCTGGAGTTGTCACGGATGGTTAATTTGCAGGCCAGGATAGCGGTCAGCGCTTCTTTGAGTTCAGGCGGTGTTTCCAGCGCTTGTTCAGCCTCAAACAAGGCTGGGACACTATCGACGCTCAGATCATGCACTAAATAACTGGCATCCAGAGGATTTCCAGCCCGCGCATGCTCAATATTACGCTGAGTGATAAAGCGATCTAAATTAAGCAGGTTCAGCGTTAATGTAAATCCGAAGAAAATGATCAGGAGTGCCAGCGCCAGCCGCTTAAACTGGTTGAAAATCTCCATCAAAGTAACCGCGATGATCAGAACACCTAACCAAACCATAAAAATATAGGTCATGGCGCGCAAGGTGGTAAAGCCATAAGCTGCTTCGTACAAACTCAAGCGTTGAAATGCAGAGATCAGCATGCATCCAACCTGGAGCATCAACAGGATACCCAGTGCTGAAAAGATGCACTTGTTCGCGCGCGCGGCCCGTTTGGTAAAGGCGCTCAGCAGGTAAAACACCCCCAGGCTGAGTACAGCGACGGTGATCAACTCGAAAAAGCCGCGCCTGGCGTATTCGGCGTAGGTAAATCCCTCGATGGAGATATTGGCCTGACCGGCAAAGAAATAGCGGAATTGGATGATGATAAAACTCAGGAATAAAAGATTCACCAGTCCAAGAACGGTAAATGCTTCCACATGCCCCAGGAAAGGTTGAACCAAAGGCTTGTCGGGGGAAATGTTTTTCTCCTTTGCGCTCCCCACAAGCGCATGCACATAAGCGCCGGTCAGAAAATACCCCAGGGTGATAATGTAAAAAGCCCGAAACAGTAATTCTGCAATGTTTTCAATTTTAAACAGATCAAACAAGCTGGAGAGATGTTCCCGAAAGATCAGGTCTGCGCTGGCCAACAGTGAACCGAAGATCAATAGCAATGGGATGGCGATCATCAGCCCGATGAAAAAAGGTCGGATTTTTCGCCAGGTTTGATTTTTCTCACCGGATGGGGGCTTCTTCTGAGTAAGCTTATGCTCAATAAAGATTTTTACCGGGTCGGTAATCATTGATTCGATCAGCAGTAATATGCCCAGCGCCACTTCTCGGATGCGATACTCCGTCCATTGTCCGTTAAGCAGGGTGATCGCGAGCAAAGCCAGCCCTGAAAGGGTGAGTACAATATTAAAAAAGGTGGTGCTGAACGCCTTCTGAAATATCGTCATGGTCGCTCCCAGCAGAATTGGCGCCAGGAGCAAGTATGAACGCCAGGGGACCTGTTTCTTCTCGACCCTTGCCATAATAAACAATGCCAGCAGAATCATAATCACCAGCAAGAAGAATTGCATTCCAAATTTTCGTTCCCAGGCGAGCTGATCAAAGATCACCATGATGAACAGTGAAATGATGTGGGGTAAAAAAGGGGTTGCGATTTGAATCTGTGTTTCTTTTAGATTTTCAGGTGTATGTTCAGTCATCAGTAAAGCCTTTCCGGTTAACCTCAATGAGTCGGAGACGTTGACCTTGATTTTAACCTTTACAGCTATCAATAACTCTCGATCTTACCGTTAATCGCACCTTGATAGTAACTTGAGAGAGGTAGGATTTCTATTCCTGGAATTCCAGCACCTGGTAAACAAACACTTTTAGTAGTTTTTTACGCCATACATCCCCCTCAGCGCCCATTTTTTGGCATAAATGATACAGGAATACTTCAGGATTGGGCAGTTTATCCCACACCTGGGGTAAAAAAGTGGCTTTTTTCAACCCATCCTGCAGAATGACACCGTCAATACTCGGCTTGAGTTTGGCAACCAGATCCTGGGGATGATCATAATCCAGGGGGGAGGGCGTCGTCAGAACTGAGATTTCGATTTTTATCAATGGCAGTTCAGCAGCCTGAACTTCATCAAAACGATAGTCCTTCAATCCAGCAGCGACGGCGTGCACCTGAACGTCCCTGGCAAGAGGGTGGTTAGCCTCAAGCGTACCGATGCAACCCCGCAAACGTCCGTCAATCGTCAGGGTAACAAAGGAAGCGCCCAATTCCACCAGCGAGGGCGACAGTTGAGCCAGGTCCAGTTCTGGCAACGGTTTTCCGAGTACGGCATTTTCTAATGACTGGCGCGCAATCTGCAGTAACAGCGTTTGTTCTTCCTGGTTCAATTTCATTTTCATCTCTCCACAGCTTTCGTTAATGCGATTGACTATCTATATCATATCAAAGACTACCGATTTTTTGTTAACTCAATTTCAATTGTCAATAATTGTGTCCGCGATTTAAAGGGTTTCCTAACGGTAATTACAATCGCGGCTTATCTTATTTTTCTCACAAAATTAACAGCGGGTTGGCGAGCACTCAGGGAAAAACATTATGACCCGCAACTCGTCAACCTGCCGTTGAACATTGCTGACCCTCACTGCCCTATCGACTTCCAATGCCCTGGGTAGCTTGCTCATTTAATCTCCTATCAAAAACTTGAGATTCATAGTAATATTTATGGCATGAGCGAGCAAACACCAGCAGACGAACAAACTCTGTTTCCGGAAGAACCAATCAATGAAGAACCCCCGAAACACGATCAACGTGCCAGGGAACGTAAACCTCATGTGTTGACCTTTTGGAGTGGTCTAACAACTGTACTGGCTTCAGCGTTCCTCGCGGCAACCCTGTTCACGATCTGGACGCCAGGCAGCGTGGTCGATAGCAGCTTGCAGGCCAGGATGGCACAGGTTCTTGAACCCGATCCTGCTGGCGATGAAATTCTTGCCAGCACCCATGAAGATTCCGAAGATTCAGCCCATTGGGACAATATCGGCATTGTTGCCGGGCACTATGGCTTTGATTCTGGCGCGGTATGCCCTGATGGCGTGACAGAAGTTGAATTAAACCTGAAGATTGCCACGTTGGTTCAAAAAATGCTCGCCGACCAGGGGTATCAGGTGGATTTACTGCAGGAGTTTGATCAGCGCTTGCAGGGCTACCAGGCGGCAGTGCTGATTTCTATCCATTTAGATTCCTGCGCGTATATCAACGACCAGGCGACAGGTTTCAAAGTGGCCTCTGCATTGTCCGCCAGGGATGCTGTTGACAGCCAGCGGTTAACCCAGTGCCTGGCTGCCCGCTATGGCGAAATTACAGGATTGCCCTATCACGCCGGCTCAGTCACCAACGACATGACCTATTACCATGCCTTCAATGAGATTGATATTCGCACAATGGCCGCCATCATCGAAGCTGGATTCATGAACCTGGATTATCCCCTGATTACCGAACAGACCGAACGGGTTGCTGAGGGCATCGTTGCCGGGATCCTGTGTTTCCTCAATAACGAACCGCTGCAACCCGTGCAAAATCCCTGATCATGAAACCACAATCGGATGGTCAATTGCTGTTGGAGAGCAAAGCCGCCTTGCGGCGCGGCGATCGCGCCCTTGCTCGGCGATTGGCTCAGCAAGCCGTTGCCCTAAACCCTGAGTCGCTGGAGGGTTGGCTGATCCTGGGAGGACTGTCGAAACCAAACGCCAGCCTTGCCTACCTTGAAATCGCTCGCAACATCGCCCCAAACGACCCGCGTGTAATTGCCGCAATCACCTGGGCTCAGAAGCGCTCAACAACACGTCCCAAGCCAGACCAGGAAGTGACCCGCGAAATTCGCACCCTTGTTAAGCCACAAACTGGGAAAATCCGCCCCCCGATAATTGTGGAAGTTCATCACCCGGTATGGCTGTGGACCTTGATCATTCTGGCAGTTTTTGCCGCGTTGATGCTGGGCGTTGACATGCTCCCAACCCGGTCACTGAGCCGCGTTAAACAGGCCGCGCCCATGCTTGCTGAGGGTTTTACAAAACCTTCGCTGACCCCTACAGCATCCTTTACCCCCACACCAACCAGCACGCCGACCAGCACACCAACCTCAACGCCGACCAGTACGCCTACAGCCACACCAACTTTTACACCCACCTTTACGTTGACTCCCACCCCCTGGCCAACCAGCACTCCCGAGCCAGTTGCCCCGCCAGTTTCAGGCGCCGATGAGCGCTGGATCGATATCGTCCTCTCTGAACAGCGCCTGTACGCCTATGAAGGCGACGTCGTTGTACGATCCTTTTTAGTCTCCACCGGGTTGCCCAACACACCCACACTGGTGGGCACCTATGCCGTTTACGTCAAATTGCGCTGGGCTGACATGGCCGGTCCGGGTTATTACCTACCCAATGTCCCCTATACCATGTACTATTACAAGGGATACGGCATCCATGGCACCTACTGGCATAATAATTTCGGAATGCCGATGAGCCATGGCTGCGTCAATATGCTCACCGAAGAAGCAGAATGGCTTTACAATTGGTCTCATGTGGGCATTCTTGTCAACGTCCGTTACTAACTCGGATTGCGAACCACAATGAGCAGTAATATTTCACGTCGAGATTTTTTAAAACTTAGCGCTACAACCCTGGTCGGTTTAATGCTTCCGCGCAATCTGCTCTCGCGTTTAGATGCTGATCCTGCCACGCGCAGAAATCCCCAGCTTTTAGGGCGGGTGCTAAAAGATCAAGCTCCGCTGTATACCGCTCCCAGCGAAGGATCTGCGATCCTTACCGAACTGGTCAAGGATCAAATCCATCGCATCACCAACGTCACAACCGGGAAAGACGACACCTCCGCCAATCGGGTTTGGTATCAGCTCGATGGCGCCGGTTATACCCACTCAAGACGCATCCAGCCGGTCAGGATGGAAACCAATACGCCCGCGTTCACAATACCCCAAAAAGGTTGCCTGGGCGAAATTACCATTCCTTATGTGGATGCCTATTCATCCCTGGACACAAAGCGCAAATGGCTGTACCGTTTTTATTACGCCTCGACCTTCTGGGTCACCGACGTGAGAAGTGATGAAAATGGCGTGGCCTGGTATGAGCTGCTGGATGACCGAAACTATACGAAATTTTATATCCCAGCCATCAGCATGCGGCTGGTGCCCAATGTTGAACTCGCCGCGCTTTCTCCCCACATCCCCTATCAAGACAAGCAGCTGGTGATTGACTTGGCTAAACAAACCCTGACGGCGCTGATTGGGGAGAAGGTCATCACAACCATGCGCGTTTCCACCGGTATCCGGCTGGAAGAAGGGGGCTTTGCCACCCCTAAGGGTGCCTTCCGCACCATCCGTAAGCGACCGTGCAGGCACATGGTTGCCCCACCCAGTGAATTTGGCACAGGCTATGATCTGCCCGGTGTCCCCTGGGTTTGTTATTTCACTGTTGATGGCGTCGCACTCCACGGCACCTACTGGCACAACGACTTTGGCGTACCTCACAGCCATGGCTGCATTAACCTGACCCCCCAGAATGCCAAATGGATTTATCTCTGGACGACGCCCCCGGTGCCCCCGGATGAATATTATTTTGCCGACGATCAGGGAACGCGCGTTATCATTCAATAGCCGCCCAACACCCCATTTAGGTTAACTGAAATCTTATACAATAGGGCTATAGTTCAGTAGAACGTTAATAGAATTTTTGGAGGACGACTTGCGAAAAAAAGCTGTTTTTGAAGGCCTGGTTTACGATGAATTCGGAAATCCGGTTGAAACCGGCTGGATTGGCTCAGAACCCTGTTACATCGTTGATGATAATGGGTTCAGACGGCATATCTCGGCTGAGGAAGTCGATCGGCAGGTGTGGGCTCACTTCCAGGAACAGATTGAAGGTCATGAAGACTTGCTTTCTGCAAAAGCCGCTGAAATGCTGGGACAGGATGATATCTTCACCGTAGCTGCCATTCAAAGCCAGTTTAAAAACCTGGATGCCCATTACGATAAACTGGCAGAGATTGGCTTTCCCGAGGAGAGCCGCATGTACCTGGGAATGATCGGGTTTCGCATCATCATTTCCATCCATGGCGAGGTTTTAGAGGTCATTCAGCCCGGGATTGTTGACAACTCCAATGACGATTAACCCCCTCCGGATGAGATTCGCAGTAAAATAAAGCTGAGGAGAATAAGCATGACCCCGGATTTTATCATTCACGTTGATGAATCTGATTTTGAATACGAAGTATTGCAGTATTCAACCCGAGCGCCGGTGTTGGTTGATTTCTGGGCGACCTGGTGTATCGCTTGCCGTGTTTTGAGTCCAAAGCTGGAGGCTCTTGCCCTTGAAGCCGAAGGGCGTTTTCGACTGGCTAAACTCAACGTCGACGAAAATGAAAAGCTGGCTAAAAGGTACAAAATCCACAATCTCCCCGCGGTAAAAGCTTTTGTGGATGGCCATGTGGTCGGTGAATTTTCCGGCATACCTGCAGATGAAGGCTTGCGGGCTTTTGTGCGTCGCCTGTCACCGGTGCCCGAAGACCTGCTGTTTGCAAAGGGCAACAGCCTGTTAGAGCTGGGCGAATATGGCGAATCTGAAGAAGCCTACCGGCAATTCCTTTCTGTACAGCCTGACCACCCCGGCGCCCTGCTGGGGTTGATTCGCGCCTTGCTCCTCCAGGGCGAGGGCCAAACTGCCGGCATACTGCTGAAAACTTTCCCAGCCAGCGCAGAATACGCAACCGCCCAGCAGCTCAAACCAGTCGCCAGGGCTTTTTCTGAGTACAAAGACGAATGGTTAGGAACCGATCAGCCCCTGGAAGCAGCTTTCAGGAACAGCGTCCGCCTGGCAAAGCGGGGTAATATTTTCGCCGCCCTGGACGGCTTTTTAGACATCTTGCGCAAAGATCGCCATTATCGCGGGGACGAGGTCAGGGAGGTCTATGTTGGGTTGCTGGCTTTGCTGGGGGATACACACCCGGAAGCTCCGCAATACCGCCAGGATTTGTCGTCAGCGTTGTTTTAGGTGTGGTGAATGGGGGATTGGGAAGCTGGGAATCAGAAATCAGGAAGCAGGGATTAGGAGGCAATCCCCGTCAATAAGCCCTCAACCTGATCCAACCAGAACCTTCGATAACCCTCTGCTGAAAACGCCGTGTCAGATGAAAACAAAAACAAATGCACGCGTTTCTCAACCTGTTAAAACAAGCATAGCGCGGATATATTCGTTTATCTTTTTTTTAATTTGCAGTTCAAGCGCGTCAAGGATGGTCTTGTTTCCTCGAAGCGATACACTCGTGTTTTTCGCTTAATGGGTTTCGTACCCATGTATGCTGAAAGCCTTGATGTATAAGGGTTTTACCCAGAATCATTCCTTCACCCTTGACATCAACACGACGCTCTCCACATGCCTTGTTGCTGTGATGCTGAATACCATCGAACCCGGTACTCCCTTGGTAGCGCAGAAATCTAAGCAATCCGACAGCATCTAATCCTTCAAACACCCAATCGGGACAACCCACACACCGTTCTTCATTTGAAAAGCATATTCTGTGGCAGTGAGCACCATTAAAAAAGTTGGGGCTGGAGTTTTAGTTGTATCGATATTTTCACTGAATTTTATAAGGTTGTCAGCTGCCTTTTCAATCTCTCCCGCTCCCATTTTTACTTCAATAGCCGCCCAGCGTTCATCTTTCAGTTGAATAATTGCATCAACCTCGAAGTTTAACTGATCTCGATAGTGATAGACCGAGCCATCCAAGCTGTCTGCATAAACCCGTAAATCTCGAATACATAATGATTCAAAAAGATATCCAAATGTCCTAAAATCACTCAACAGTTTTCTGCTATCTGCGCGAAGGGCAGCTGTAGAGATAGATGGGTCTATAAAGTGCCGCTTAGCAGTAATACGAATCGCTCGTTTGGACCGTAAGTATGGACTCCAAGCCGGAAGATCTTCCAGCACATACAATTTCTTCATTGCTAAAATGTAATCATTAATTGTTTTATCAGAAAGCCCCTCGTCATTAGAAACAAGGTCACGGAATAGTGTTTGTGTGTTTGCCTGTGTGGAAATATTTCGAGCAATCGAACGCAGCAACGCATATACTCTGTCCGGGCTACGCTCAACATTACCAATTTGAGACATATCCTGATGTGCAACCGCATCCAAATAATTATCCACCATTTTTAGTGCATACTTTTCGTTTTCTTCCCCCACTGCTTCCGGCCAGCCACCACGTGTTAGAACAAAAGCAATGCGCTCGATATTCATTTGACTTACGGCGAACATGTCTTTTTTGCCTTCAAACAAATCTTGTAGCGAAATTTCTCCTGTGGATTCCCCCGATTCAAATAATGACATAGTACGCATAATCATTCGACTGATACGACCAGTGCCTGTATGCATATCTTTTGTTTCAGGAGGGACAACCGATCCAGTTAAAATAAACTGCCCCCGAGAGCTGCGTTTATCAACGGCAAAGCGTACAGCATTCCACAAACCCGGTGCCTCCTGCCATTCATCAAGCAGCCGTGGCGTTTTTCCCTCCAGAAGTTTTGATGGTTTTGTGTCCGCAAGCAATTTATACTCCCTGGCGTGGTCAGGGTCCTGCAAATATAAAATGCTGGCAGCTGCTTCTTCGGCGGTTCGAGTCTTGCCGCACCATTTGGGGCCGACAATCAAAACTGCTCCGGATGTTGCCAAGTAAAGCTCCAGTTTTTTATCTGCAATTCGCGGTAAATATTTTTTGTTCACGATACAACCGCCTTCATCACTTGAATTTATATTGCATTATATTTTCCACTTCCATGTTTGTCAAGCATTTACTTCCATGTTTGTCAAGCATTTACTTCCATATTTGTCAAGTGTTTACTTCCATGTTTGTCATATTATCGATTCTCTTTTTGTCAATCCTAATATGGCATCACTGATTGATATCATTGTAAAGGGATTAAAAATCATTTACACTTCTGCCCAACATCGCCACCTCCAATGCAGGTTATGATAAAGTCGGTAATGAGATTTTCCGATTGCATGACCAGAAGGAAAAGCTGCAGGTTGAAAATGCAAGCCGCGATGAACTCAAAACGCGTATAGCGAGCATTAGCGCATTCCTTAAAAAGCAACCTGTTATCTTCATAGAATACGGCGATCAACCGGTCAGCCGGCTGATCGAAAAGGTCACCATTATCGAGGAAAAATTCACCATGTAGTTTAAATCGGGCGTGACGGTAGATGTTGAGGAATAAGGTTGAAAACAAGCATAGCGCTCTACGAAAAGATGCTGTAGGGTGCCTATATCCTGTTACACGTAAATTTCAAAGTTATCAGAAGGCATATTTTTCAAGCAACAAAGCAAAGTCGATACAAAATTGCATATCTTTAATGCCCAATTTCGCCTTATAGTAGTGATGGGCTTCGTTTACTGCGGAGACCTTTTCAAGCATGTATCCCGCATCTGCTGCCGCAACTTCAGAAGCAGAATGGTATCCTGCTTCATAAAACGCCCTTGCTGCAACGGGACCTACTCCATTGATACGCACAAGATCGCAAAGGCAAAATAACTCGTCCGATATGTCCGGCTTCTGGTCCCAATACTCTTTCGATGTTCTTAATCCAGACTCAGCCAATTTCTCAAGCAGTGAAGCATGAATACCTGGAAACTCTAAAAGCGGAACGGACTTTTGCTCTAAGCTGCCGATTTCTCGCCTCAAAATCACCAGATATTCCTCTGATAAGCCGCTTTCGGTTGCAAAGGCTGTAATTCTCTTGGGAGTAGAAAAGCTCTTTTTCAAATCTGTGACAGACTTAATACCCTTACTTTCAAACTCAGCAAAGTTCTTATCAATGTCCTGCCATAAAATTCTGCGCCCTGGCAATAGATTTTGTTGTTTAAGCAGGTCTTTATACTCCTGAACAGATAAACGCTCTAAATCCAGATTATATTTCATATGCCTCCCTCCATGAACAAACTCCTGTTTTTAGATATAAAAAATTTTTCTTAGAGCAACATCTGACCTGACCACTCGCGGGGCTGTAACATCTCACCTGAAAGGGACGCCAACCTGCACTGTTCAGGTTCATACCTCAAATGGTTCTACAGGCACATCGCTTTTCACTGTTTATTCGTCTCTTTGGAGAAAATCAAACAGGTGGACAATTTCAATCCCATCGATAAAGCCAACATCAAAATAATTCATCGAGACAATCAACTTCTCATAATTATCGCGGATCAGAAGTAAGTTCTTTGTTTCCCGGTCACTTTGTTTCGGCAATTCATAAACAACTTGAACGTACTTAACAACTTCGTTTTTAAAACAAACGAAGTCGATTTCGTAAGCATCGTATTTTCCTACGAAAACTTCATAGCCTGATTGCAGTAATTTCATAAAGACCAGGTTTTCGATTTGAGAACCTAGGTCGGTGTTTATTCTACCAAGAACATTGTTTCTCAACCCCGTATCGACGACGTAATATTTGCCTAGCGTTTTTAGTCTTTCCTTTCCTCGCACATCATAGCGAACTGCTTTATAAAATATAAATGCATTCTCAAGGAGTAAGAGGTACTTATCGATTGTGTCTGCTTTTGTCTTTGTTCCTGCTGAAGATAAATAATTAGCAATTCGATTACTTGATATGGGGTTTCCAATGTTATCCATCAGGTAAATTGAAATTTTCAATAGCAAGTCTATGTTGCTAATGTTCCCGTGTATAGATACATCTTTCAAAAGAATACTATTATAAATACCCTTAAGAACATCTGTCTTCAAAAGAGGTTCCCTTAACAGGACAACCGAAGGAAAACCGCCAAACTTGAGATATTCATTTAAGGCTGATTGTTCTTCTTTTAAATCTCGGGTATTTGTAAAAATCAAGAATTCGCTGAAAGACAACGGGTAAATGGGAATCTCAACATACCTGCCGGTGAGGTATGTCGCCAGCTCTCCAGAAAGCAAATTCGCAGTAGATCCAGTGATGTAGATATCGCAATCATAGGCCACTCGTAATCCGTTGATCAATTTGGGCCAACCGGTTACTTCTTGAATTTCATCAAATAAGAAATAAATCTTTTTGTCCTTTGTAACATTTTCTTTAATATAATCAAAGAGCACCTCTGTGTTGTGTAGTTTAAAGGTGTCCGGATGTTCAAAATTGATGAAGAATACAGAATCTGCAAATCCTTCATCTACCAAATGGCTTTGGAACAATTTCAATAATACAGACTTGCCTGAACGTCTAACGCCGGTAATTACTTTGATAAACTCAGTATCTTTATATTGGATCAACTTATTTAAATAATAGTCTCTTGGTAGCATAAAATCACCTCGAAATCATTATACTACAAGTAAACCCTTTGTAAAGGTAATATTCATAGAATAATAGGCTTTTCCCTTTCTGAAGGTGATACTATTAATATAAAAGATTTATCCCTTTTAAAGGGTAAAACTTGTGAAAATATATGGTTTTCCTCCTTAATAGGGAAATGTAAGGTTTTCGAAGACAGTCCAACGTCATTGACACAACCGTCTCAATGTGCCCCTAGAGACTAATAAAGATATCGCAGGTGGAGAGTATATCCTCGGTGGCAGGTGCTTTTTTAAAATATCAATTATAAGTATTCTATTTTATGTTTATGTTGATCAATTTTGTTTTATCCAAACTATCCAAATGCAGTTCATAATCGCAAATTTGTAAAATTGCACTCCTGTGCGTTATAGCAATAAAGATGCATGGGTGCTCATTTAAATATTCATCAATAGCTTTAATGATCGCTTGTTCCATATTGGCATCTAATGATGCTGTAGGTTCATCATAAATCAATAATGCTGGCATTCTGTACATTGAACGAGCAAGACCAATTCTTTGCTTTTCTCCTCACTCATGACATTCGAGTAATCAGCCAGCTCCTCACCAATCAAGGGACGTATTTTTTTATTAATTCCTAAATAAATTATTACGTATATAGAAAATATCACTACCAATAATCCAGTAAGTGCAGGATTCATATTAAATAAAATAATATAGATTGCAATAATTCGAATAAGAATAATAGCTGTACTGGGTACTTGATAAACCTTATATTTTGCATAAAGTTCGCTATCATTAAGGATCTTGTTAAGCTTATCTCCTATATTATTTGATTCAAAAATTGATATTGGCTGATTTAACGCTAATGACAAAACATGGTCTCTCATTAGATTAATTCCATCATAAAGAGCTTTTGAAAATCGATCCTTTAAATAATAGACAATTAAGTCAAGAATTGATACACCAATCAACATAATTGTTAATTGAGTTATCTCTTGAAAATGATCAGGTGTAGCTAGAAGATTTATTTTATCGATCAATAGACCAATGAATACGGGTTGCGCCAGGGACAATCCGATGGAAATTATTTGAAAGATAAAAGCAATGATTCTTAATGGCAAAATAGGTTTCAAAATTGATTTAAAGTCTGACATAAGCACGCCCTATTCCATGATTACATGTTCATCATTTTCCAACATGCCTGATAATATATTTCAATGTCGTTCTCTAACAAAAGCTGACCTAACACGTCACAAGGTTCACCGCAACACCCAGGTGGAATATTACGAAAAATATTGTCCTTAAACAACTCACTTTCCCCCTTAGCCACATCTACAGCTTCCCTGAATTGATTAGCTAATCGTTTGAGTTCTTTCATCATGTCCTCCCTGCAAATTCAAATTCATTTCGATGAATATGCGATACCATCTAATTCAAATTGAAGTCCGTCTTCTCCACCTTTATGTGCAAATTCTGTTTGGATAGACTTCCTAACAGGGTACTTGCCATTAAATCTCTCCTTAATCACTTTTTCCATTACTGGAATATCCCAAACATCTCTAAACAAACAATCCATCTGTACTACATCTTCCAGTCCCAATCCAACCATATGGAGCCTTTTTTCCATTTGGTCAATGGCACCATTGATCTGTGCTTCAATTGAGTGTCCAACATTTCCGGCACAGTAATTCAAAAAATAGAAATCTCCTGCCTTAATCATCCCGGTATGAGCCCAGTCCTCATTCACATCAAATCTTTTTATTTCACTCACTTTTCTATCCTCCAATTTTTAGCTTTATTTCCTCACAAATTCAAATTTGTCTCATTAGTGATAAATGATTTATAGTTAAATACACTACGTTTCCACATCGAATAATTTTTTTACGTTTCATCCATTGGATTGTTACCCTGATCTCTCTATCTTCTATCGATCGCATCTCAAATGATCGAAATGACATCCGCCAAACGCCCTATTTTTAATGTTAAAACAGGTGTTTTGCCAACGGACGAACAAGGTCGCCCCTGCCTACTGGACGGTCAAAGGCCGCCCCTGCAGAGCAGGGTTACAGACTCCGTATGTGCTGTGTGTGGAAAGAGGTCAAAAGGTGTGATCGATTGAGGGTGGTAGCCAAGTTGAAGAATGCGTTTAACATCTCGCGCCAGGGTGGCCGGGTCACAGGAGATATAGGCAATCTGCCCGGGCAGCAACTCAGCCAGCGCTTCGTGCACTGCTGGTGTCAGTCCAGCGCGCGGCGGGTCCATAATCAACAGTTCAACCGGTACGTCCAGCACCGACAGTGCCGCTTCAGCCTCGGCTTCATACAGGCTCACGTTGTCAAACTCGTCCAGGTTGACCGTAAAATCATGGCAGGCGCTGCCCGAGCTCTCAATTGCAGTGAGATGCCCGACCCTGGGCGCAATAAACGCGCTGAACGCGCCCACGCCGGCATACAGCTCAACTGCCCGCGTATCTTGCGTCATGGATAAATTTTCCAGCAGGTGCCTGATCATTTTCTCTGCCATGGGCGTGTTCACCTGGAAAAAAGAGCGGGCAGACACCTGGAAATGCCGCCCCAGCAGGGTAAACACCTGGTGATCATCCCCCGCCAATACCGTTAAGCGTGCCTCTGGCGGCGTATACACCGCCGAGACCGGCATATCCTCGCTGAATTCGGGCGCTTGTGGATCATCACCTTCCAAAATCAGCATGATGTCTTCAAAGCTGTCCTGGCGAACCCCCAGGCGATATACGCCGGATTCAGCGCCGAAATCAAGCTGTGGCCAGAGCGTATTGATCGCGGTTTGGGGTAAATGACATTCTTCAATCACCAGCAGGTGCTCGCCATCCGCGTGGACAAATCCCATCTCACCCGCCCGGCTGAGATGGAACTGAACATGGTTGCGGTAGTTCCAGGGGTCAGCCACGGGAACAATCGGCTGGATCGGTGGATTTTCCAAATTTGCGATACGCTGAAACTGGTCGAGCAATAATGCTTCTTTCAACCGCAATTGGGATTCATAATCAAGGTGCTGATACTGGCATCCGCCGCACTCACCAAAATGAATACAGCGCGGGGCAATCCTCTCTGGTGAGGGAGATAAAACCTCAACCGGCCATCCCCGGGCGTAGCGTTTCTTCTCATCCACCAATGCCACCCGCACGGTTTCCCCCGGTAACACAAAAGGCACAAAGAGCGCGCGCCCATCGGGCAGCCGGCCCATGCAATCCCCGCCCGAGACCATTTTTTCAAAGGTTATTTCAAATATATCTGCCATGGTCGCACTTTTTTCTTCGATTCTTTGGACAAAATAATACCCGGTCAAAGAAGGTTAGTAGACCGGGTGAATGGCTTTGTGAGGTTACCCGTGTTTACATCTTTGCAATAAAAGGGTCGAAGGCTTCCAGCGATGCACCGCTGCGACGCATCCGGGTTTTACCCATATAAGTGATGCTACAGAGACAAACATTGGGCTCATTGGGTCAATCTTTTCTAAAAGATAATAGTCCAGTTGCTAAAAATAACTCGTCTAATTCATATTAACATAAGCCTGTCTAACATACAAGGCAGTTTTTCACGCCTGCTTAGAATCAGACCGCCGTTTCGATGTCAAAGCGCCGCAAATGATAAGAAAGCTGTGCTTTTATCCGCAGCAGCACCTCGGACATCAGCTGCAGTTGATCACCCGAAGGGCACAGCTCTGCCAGAGAAAATGGCGGTCAAATCAAATTTGGCCCGCGCTAAGTTGCTCAAGCTTTATGGCGGAAGGCTTACTCGATTTCTAACTGGAGAAAATTGAACCGCTCCTGAACCTGATTGAGTGACGCCGGGTCTGAAAGTGCCAGCAAGGTGTCATTGGCTTGCAATACTGTGCCGCCATGTGGCACAATAAAGTGCCCATTGCGTTCAATCAAGGTGATTAAAAATTGCTCCGGTAAATTAAGCGCGTCAATGGTCTTGTTAATCACCATCGAGCCCGGCTGCACGACCAGCCGTGCCAATTCACTTTCCATTCCCGGTACGGGCTGATATTCAAGTGGGTACAAAGGGGTTGGAATGATGGGTTTATCCAGTTTCAACCAGCGGGCAACAAAAGGTAGCGATGTCCCTTGAATTAACAACGAAGTGAGAACCACAACAAAGATGACGTTATAGAAAAGGTCCGATTGTTCAAGGCCTGCAACCATCGGAAATGTCGCCAGGATGATCGGTGCTGCTCCGCGTAAACCCACCCAGGAAATGAGCATTTTTTCCTTAATGCTCATCGCGTTTGGAATAAGGGTTAGAAAGACGCTCAAAGGCCGGGCAATGAAGAATAACATCAGCGAAATTAATAAGGAAACCCCTAAAACCGGGATTAAACGACTCGGAAAGATAAATAGCCCTAAAGATAAAAACAGGGCGCTTTGCATCAACCATCCAACGCCATCATGAAAACGTTGTAATGTTCGTTTATGCACAAGGTCAACCGTGTTCATCACGATGCCCATAATAAATACAGCCAGGAATCCGCTTCCATTAATCAGTGAAGCCATCCAGAAGGTGAGAAACACAGACCCTAAACTAAAAACCGGATAAAGGCCATCGTAACCCAATTTAATCCGGTTGATGATCAACGCGACGAGCCGCCCCATCAAATAGCCTAAAATCGCGCCGATGACCATCTGCTGGAAGAAAAGCAAAACCATCGAAAATAGCGAAGATGCGGGGTTTTTAATCAGCTCGATTAACCCAATGGTCAGGAACATGGCCATAGGGTCATTGCTGCCCGATTCAAGCTCCAACAGGGGCTTTAAGTTGCCCTTAAGGCTGACACCTTTTGAGCGCAGGACGGAGAAAACAGCCGCGGCATCCGTCGATGACATCATTGACCCCAACAACAACCCTTCAAGCAAGGTCAACCCCAATATACGCCAGGCAAACAAGCCCACAATCACTGCAGTTAACAAAACACCGACGGTCGCCAGTGAAAAACTTTCGGTCATCACCGGACGTGCGTCCTTCCACTTCGTATGAAATCCGCCTGAAAACAGGATCAACACAAATGCAAATATGCTGAGCGTCTGCGCGAGGGATGGATCATCAAAACGTATGCCCCCAATCCCCTCCGACCCGGCTAACATGCCCAGGATTAAAAACAGGAGGATTGCCGGGATTCCAAAGCGATCAGAGAGCTTACTGGAAAAGGCACTCAACAACAGCAGTACAGCAACGACGATATAAACAGTGATTTCCATAATAACATCAGTCGATCAGGGCGCGATCAGGGGTTAAAAATGTATTTTCAATCATACCAGCGGATGTCTTTTTCTTATCCATACAAGGTTTTTATTCAAATCAAAGCTAATAATGTACCCTATGATCAACGATGGTGCAAATACCAAGACGAGAGTGTTGAAAATTGGTTCGTTCTTAATTCTACCATTTGTAGGGGCGGACCTTCGCGTAGCACTCTTTGAGCCGTGTCCGCCCAACCCGAAGGTGCCCTATGGGCTGGGCAACCACAGCTCAATTCCCTTGCAGGACGCCTCAAGAAAACCCTTGATAAAGCCTGGCTGCATGAATGAATTCTAGTAATTTCCAGTCATGGCACACGCAACCAGCAGGAGTTTTTGCAGAGCCTATGATGGATATTTTACGCCTGGTGATATCCCCCTTAAAGGTGGAAGGGATTCCTCGTCCTGGGTCTTTGGCAACCAGACTGTAAAAGCTGTTCCCACGCCCTCCTGTGTTTCCACATCGATGCGTCCCTTGTGATTGCGCACAATCCAATAGGCGATGGGCAGACCCAAACCAAAACCAGCCCGATTTTCATGCCGGGTGCGCGATTTTTCGCCGCGGTTAAAACGCTCAAAAAGGAGGCCAAGCTCTTCCTTTGGAATCCCCTGGCCTTCATCCCGCACAACGCATTCAACCCAATTCTCATGTTGGGTCAGACTGAGTTCAATGCGCTTGCCCTCGGGCGTGTAATTGATCGCATTAGCCCCCAGATTTAAAAGCGCCTGTTTCAAGCGATCACGATCTCCATACACCCGCGCTTGGTCAAAATCACCCAGGTGAAGTGCATGTTTTCCGCCTGAAATGACATTCATTTCTTCAAATACCTCGAGAAGGATCTCCCCAACGTCAACTTCGACAATGGTCAGGGGCAATTTGCCTGCTTCCGCCTGAGCCATAAACAATAAGTCTCCCACCAATCTTGATAAGCGATCCACCTCTTTTTCAATGGTATTCAGTGAATCTTCATCAAAGGTCTTCATCATGCGCATGAGCCCCACATTGCCTTTAATCACCGTCAACGGTGTGCGTAAATCGTGGCTCACATCGGCTAAAAACCGCCTTTGAGAATTAAATAAACGTTCAAGTCGCACGAAGGTTTGGTTGAAGTTCAAAGCCAAAGCCTTGATCTCATCACCCGATCCGGTTGCCACCGGGATTCTTTGAGAAAGGTCGTTGGTGCTGGTGATCCGATTGGTAATATCCGCCATGATTGCCAGCGGAGATAACGCCTGGCCGATCACAATCCACCCTAAAACAATCGAGACACAAATCGCAAAGGTCGCAGAAACAAAAAAGGCAATTCTAATTAATTGCAAGGTGAAGCGTATTTCACCCAGCTCCAAACCTGCTTGAAGCCATCCGCCAGGCTGGTTTTCAACCTTCAGGGGGACTGAGAGTATCCGAAAGTACTCCTCATCGATTTCAACGTCATTGAAATGGACAACCTGTTCACCCAGCGAAACCGGGTCCAGGGCATGTGTCAGTTGGGCTGAATTTCTCGAACTGGCAATCAACCGAAGATCTGTTGACCAGATCTGAAAAAAAACATCATCGGAGAGCAGCAGGAGATCAGATCCAATGATCAGGTTGCCAGTCAAATCAGCCTGCAAATGAGAGATGATCAGGTTCGCATTGTCTTGAAGGTAATCATCAATAAAATTCACAAACAGCATGCTGACAAAAGCATAAATAAGAATGCTGAGCAAGCCAATAAACCCGCTCAGCATTCCAGAATAAAATAATGTCAAACGCAACCGCAGTGACATCGCTATGGTTGGGCTTCAGGCTCTCTCATAACATAGCCCACGCCCCGAACCGTGTAGATTAAGCGGGGCTCGCCGTCAGATTCAAGTTTTTGACGCAGATAGCGGATGTAAACATCCAAAACATTACTCTCTCCCCCAAAATCATAGTCCCAAACCTTGTCAAAAATCACTTCGCGTGACATAACCATCCTGGGGTGGCGCATGAACAGGTCCAAAAGATCATATTCTTTAGCTGTCAACACAATCTCACGATCGCCACGCTTTGCTCGATGCGTTCCGCTGTCCAGAACAAGGTCTTCAAATTCCAGGATTTTGATCCGGTCAGCTGCCGTCCTGCGGAGTAAGGCGCGAATCCTGGCCAGCAATTCATCCATTTCAAAGGGCTTGACCATATAATCATCTGCACCAGAATCTAAACCCTTCACCTGGTCTTCCAGGCTGTCCTTGGCGGTTAAAATCAGGATGGGTTGGTTCCCCAGTTTCTGCAAACGGCGGCCAACTTCCAATCCATCGATGTTGGGGAGCATCAGGTCCAAAATCACCAGGTCTGGCCGCTGCTCACTGGCCAATAAAAGGCCTGCTTTGCCGGTCAATGCTGTATCGACCAGGTAACCTTCATAGGTCAGGACTCTGTTTAAGACACGCAGGATCTCCTCATCATCTTCAATAATCAAGATTCTCTCGTCCATCGTACTTCCTTTCCTTTTTATGATCACTTCCTGTTCATCAGGTAATCGATCTCATTTGATTTGTTTGGTAAAATTAATAAATCATGACATTTGTAATATTGCCAAAAGGCATCCCCGTTATCAAACGGGTTCTGGATATTATTATATCATTTCTTGCGTTAATTGTGCTTTCTCCGTTATTTTTGATCATCAGCATTATTGTGGTCATCCAATACGGGCTTCCGATCGTGTTTAAACAGAACCGGCCGGGCTACAAGGGTCAGATTTTCACCATCTTAAAATTCAGAACAATGCACAATCGAACGGACGAACACGGGAATCTCTTACCGGATGCCCAACGTCTGACAAAATTTGGCCGTTTCCTGCGCGCCACCAGCCTCGACGAATTGCCCGAACTGATCAATGTCCTCAAAGGCGAGATGAGCATCGTCGGGCCGCGGCCATTGTTGGTTGAGTATCTGGATCGGTACAGCCCACACCAGTTCCGCCGTCACGAGGTTCTTCCAGGTATCACCGGATGGGCACAGATCCACGGCCGTAATGCCATCACCTGGCAGGAGAAATTCGACCTGGATGTCTGGTATGTTGACAATTGGTCAATTTGGCTGGATCTAAAAACGATCCTGTTGACGATTGTTAAAGTGCTGCGCCGAGAGGGCATATCTCAGCCCGGACATGAAACGGCAGAACCGTTTTTCGGCAATCCACCCGAAACGAGTGATCCTTCATCAAGCGAACATCAACCTAAGGCATAATTTCAATTGAAACCATGCCTGATTGTAAGTCTGCGGTCATCACCTCAAATAAGCGGTATCGTCCTGCAGATACCAATCCGCTGTCCCGATCCGTCAGCACAATTAATGCTGGAACCTGCTTGCCAGCCCCTGCCGTTATAAGATCCAGCCAGATGGCTTCCAGCGCTGGGGCTGGATCCACGGCGACTGTGCCAACCCAATTACTTCGAGGTAGGTCCGGGCTGCGATCGCTGACCACTCCGATGCCAACCTCTTCCATGTAAGCAAATAGCTCGGGTGAAGCCAAATCGCCATGCACATACATGATTTCAACAGCGCTATTGGAATACTGATCAATGATTGCTCTGAAATCGTTAGCCATGGTTGAGGAAGAAACTGCTTCCCATTGCGGAAAGGTGCCATAAGGCGGAAACACCTGGTGACAGATGCCACAGAAAAAACGTGCTCCGACCACATAGCTTTCTCCCAGCAAATCCCTGGCGGGGTTTTCTTCAGCGATCAGCGCTGCGATTTTGTTGTCAGATGACATTATGGCTGATAAATACCCGGCCATAAAGGCTTTCTGTTGCACTTCAACAACCGGGTTTCCAATCACACTGACGTTATCTGTTACGGTTGCGGTTGCACTACCAATCGCCACAAAAACAATACCGGGATGGTTGACTGCCAGGGAGTTCAAATCCAGGTCCTGACCAACACCGACGATCACTTTAACTTCCGGTGTCAGCATCTCGGGTTCCATGCCCTCCAGCGTCGCAAACTGCATGGATGCTTCTTCTGCCAATTTTTCCAGCATATTCTCGCTTTGGGCGGCCATAAAGGGATCAACTTCAGTCCCTGTTATCATTAAGACCGTCGGCAAAGCCTCAGGCATGGGCGAGGGCGTCGTGACTTCCAAAACAGGGGAGACAGGCGTGTCGACCAGGGGTTCTTCTGTGGGCTGATCAATAATTGGCGCAGTGGGCGAACAGCCAGCCACACTCAGCAATAAACCAACGCAAAAGATCAAAAATAAATTTTGAGAAGTAAATTTTAACTTTATCATTACCTTAATTTTACCGCAGCAAACATTAAAATTCACGCAAAGATTAATGCAACGGTCGATCATCTGTAATTGCAGGCAGGTGTATTATAATTAATCAATAAACTCAAAGATGTGCAATCGGTTCAACAACGCCAAAGGGTGAATTTCTATGAGCTTACCCAGCAGTGAGTACCTTCCAAACGATATCAACGATTTACCCCCGGCACGACAACGCCACATCCGCCGCCAACCCCGATCCGTTTCGCTGGCGGAACAGCAAATCCTGCTCGATTCCCTCATCAAACTCACCGCTCCCACACCCGCATTTTTCATCCGGGCATTACTGGGTGCGGCCACGCTTGGATGTGCGTTCTACCTTCAAAACCTGGCGCTGTTGATCGTCGCCATAGTGGCCTTTCCGTTTCCGACGCCTTTGTTTGGGTTGGCACTGTATCCGCTGACCCTCAATATCAAACATGCAGTCAAGGCGCTGGTCAGCACATTGCTGTTGATCCTGCTCTCCTTTGCCGCAGGCATCCTGGCAGGTTTATTCCAATCATTTAAATATCCCGACCCCATAGGGCTCTTTCGCTTTACCTCTCCCTACTGGCCTGATATGGCTGTCGTCGCCATAAGCGCGTTTTTTAGCGCACTGACTCTGATCAGGAAAGGAAAAATCCCTGAGGGGTTGGGCGTCCTGCTGTCCTATATGGTATTGGTACCCTTTGCCGTGATCGGTTTTGGATTGACTTACTGGTCAGGAGCACTTTTTGTCAGCCTGGAGCATCTGGGCTTGGCATTCCTGTTTGCAGTTTTTGCCTTCATTATTTTTGGTCTCCCTCCGAAGAAAACCCTGGGCTGGCTTGTGGTGATCACCGCCCTGGCCATCACCCTGGCCGTAAATAGCGTGGGCTTGAATTCCTCTGTGAACCCGGTCCCCGCCGCGCCGACCGGGCTGCCAAATGCCACCCACAGGGTGATAGCGTCCGTCAGCCCCGCTGCGCCGACCAGGCCCGTCCCAACGAATACCATGGCGCCGACCGATATTCCACCCACAGCCACCCTCGCACCGACCCTGGCGCCCACCAGCTTGCCAACAGCAACGTCTGAACCCACAACACGATGGGGTGTGGTTAAATCGGAAACAGGCGCCGTCATCCGCAAAGAACCCAACTTCAACGCAGAGATTGTTACCTATGCGAATAACGCCGACCAAATTGAAATCCTGGGGGAATTTACTGCCCCGAACGGTACACTCTGGTTTGAAGTCCGAACGGCATCAGAGCAGACAGGCTGGTTGTTGGGTTCGCTTTTGCTGACTCAAACCCCGGTTCCAACACCTGGAAATTAAAGTTCTCTTATTCAAGCCTGTGGAAAGCTTCGATCATCCTGAATTTGCATCGTCGATGATGATCAGGTTTTGCTGAGGAACAGTGATTTTCTGCCCATCATTGAGCATTACAACTGCTGCTGGCTGTGTCACGCCACTCTCAAAATAAGTGTCGCCCTCCGGCAAATCCAAAACTTCGCCAACCTTGCCCCAGGATTGTTCAGCAAACACCCGCACGATTAACCCCACCTTCAATTTCTGCTGCACACTGAATCCGCTCTCAAAGCCCTCATCACTCAAGTGAATAATCACCTCAGGTCGCATTCCGGACAATGGGTCAAACTCACCCGCATTCAGGCTGACGGATTTGTCAGCATGTGGAGTCAACCCGTCTAACAGGCTCTCATCAGGCTGGCGGCTGCCAAACCCCTGTACCACGAGAATGGGGGTTGGCATCGCTGTAGCAATTGCAATCAATTCGGGCGCCATTGATCCCAGGATTAATCCCCCTGAACTGCGTTTGCCGTACCAGTTGAGCGCGTCCGGGTCAACACAGGACCCTGCCCCGATCATCAAGCCCTCACCTCTTTCAGCCAGCATGCCTGGCTTCAAGGGTTGCGTCCACGCTTCCTCGACGATTCTTAATTCTCCAAAACCAATCGCACCGTTGCCCCACAATCCTTGCAGCAAGAAACCAGCGGCAGATATCATCGCGCCATAATCTGGAAACACAGCCTGGACCACACCCATCATCCCTGCCCTGACCTGGATCGTCCTGTACCCGACCTCGAATGCCGCCTTGCCCTGGTGAAGCCCAATAAAGCGTCCATCTGCTGGTACGCGTACCAGGCGTGAAAGCGGGCCGGTTATTTTTGCGATGACATCGCCTTCGTGGAGTTGTTCGCCCGGCTCGCGCACCAAAAATTCCTTTACCGCCAGAACATCTACCCCCAAACTGTCGGCGATTTCCACCATGAGGATCTCGGCAGGCATACTGGCTTGCGCAATCACATCTTCGGGCAAAACCTGCTGGCCCTCGTAGACCAGCACTTCCCCCGGATATTTCAGCCTGCGTACGCGTTGAATCTCCTTGATGGTTCCTGCCCTGGCCACCGGTAATAACATCGTTAATCTCCCAACTTATCCATGATCAGCCCGCAACATGCGCTGCCAGTGGTTTAGCAAATCAATTCGTAATTCGGGCTGCTTTGGCAGTTGCACGGGGCGGCCGCGCGCATCGATCACGACTCCCAGCCTGCCGCCAACCACCTTTAGCCGTCCCCCCCGCCCCCGACCGCCAAAACCGATGTCCACGCGGCGATGAGGGGTTAATTCGAGCACAGCTGGCTCACCTTGGGGAATCTTCAGGCGTGCTAACCAGCCGTGTTGCACCTCCTGACTGAAACTTACGCCGGATGCGGTTTTAACAACAACTGACAGGGCTGTTTTCCCCCGGGGCAGCTCTCCCGCCGTCGAAATCACAGTCCCCAAGTTTTCAAATGCCGGAGAGGACAATAAGTGTATCGGTACAAGGGGTTCGACTTCTCCAAATTTGGCTAAAAGCGGAAGAAGGTGGTGACGATCAAGTACCATGGTGGTAATTTGGCGCGGCTGGAGCCCGTCCAACAAGGTCAACATCACAAGGGCTGGGTCCGGTGCACCTGTAAGCACAGCGCCGCTGGCAATGACAGGCTCAAAATACCCCTGCAAACCGCGCTGTGGATGATATTCCAGCCAATCATGATTCCTTGCCAGGCAGATTAATCCCTGCTGCAGCCGATAACGGGAAAAGGACAGGGAGAGGCTGAGCGTTTTCTGGGTGTCGGGAATCCATTGGGGCACCGTTACGTAATTGCACAAAAACTGGTCGGCTTCGTCAAAAGTCACCGGTGTGTCTGACCAATCACAAATCGCCTGAGCAGCTACCCGCCGATCCACGTGAGCCAGGCCGGGAAATTTTTCCAGCATCACAGCCCCGCTGATGCCATTTTGGCTTGCCGCAAGCGTGGTGTACACGCCGCCCAGGTCAACCGCCAGAAAGCCCCTTGAGGTGACCTTTTCTGAATCATCTGCTCTTACCTGGCTGAGCCAGCGGATCATCCGCTCTGCCCCGAGCCCTGTGAGTCCAAACAAATTCTCCGTGAGCGCAAACAAAACCTCAGATCCGGGTAAGTCTGTCTTGCACGAACGCAAGATCTCACGTTCCAGGTAACTTTGAGCAAGCGTAAGGTCATACTTGCCAAAGGCCGGCTGAAGATTGGGCACAATCCGCAACCTGGCAACCCGCTCCAAACGTTGTCTTGCTGTGGCTTCCATGGCAGCATTCCCGGCATAAAGGATCAGCGGTTTTACAGCGTGGGGCAATAGACCGCAGATGGTGCGCACGGTTTCAATGGTTCGGCGCATCGTCTCTACGGCGCCGTAATCCTCCCCGCCGGTAACAATCACAATCTCCGGCAATGCAGCAAGCAGCCTCTCAATGGCGCGTTGCTCATCCATTTGCATTGCAGCATCTAAATGGGTAACAGCACACATGGGCAGCGAATCAACTAAAGCCCTGGCAGCTTTGAGAGATCCCTGACCGGAGAGTCCCAACAGGGCTGTCCTGATCCGCCTACCAGCAGACAGGGTCATCCCGACCCGGTCCAACCCGCGCCCGATGCGGTCAACCGGCATTAATAAACCGCCATCTTCATTTAAAAACAGGTGATAGGTTTTCCTCTGCAAGGCTTGCACAGCCCGGTCAACACCGCTGCCAATGTGCAGGTCCTGTCCAAGGGAGGTCAGCGACTGGGCGCTTGCGAGTAAGCGATATTTCCCATCAGAAATCCCAACCAGACTGACACGTGAATTCACCCCACCCACATCCAGCCCCAAAAGCGCATAAGGGTGCCTGGTCGGACCGGTCATCACCCACCCCCAACCCAACGGGCAATCCATCCCCCAAGGAATACAATTCGGTCAATCATCGCCAGCAAGGCAGATGAAAAAATACCGGCAAACAATGCACCGAGGGCAAACCCAATAAAAACCTCACCCACGCGCGCCAGCGCTTGCAGAAGGCGCGGTCGTGAAAGATCTGAGGAATCAGTCTTGCGTTTAAATCGACTTCCAAAGTGAAAATAGCTTAATGTGCCGATCACGCCAATCAGCATCACGACTGCGTCCACGGTATGCATCCATGAACTGCGAGATTCTGTGTGCCAGGCAGCGGGCTGAAAACCAATCACCACCGCCCGCATTTGTGGGATCATCGTTCCGAAAACCGCACCGCCGATGACCAGCGCAGCAGTTAACCCGGCTAAAAACGCCAGTGGAATACGGCTAAGCGCACGCAACTGGGAAATTTGACTCAAGATCAACATCAGAGACAATAGCAGCGGGATCAGCACCCACAACCGCTGATAGGTTGACCCCTCCAACAGGGGTTGGAGCAAATAAGGCCACAGGATTTGCCGGGCAATCAGAACCGTCAGAAATCCAGCCGTAACGCCTACGAAAAGGTAAGCTGCCAACCGAAAAAAGAAATTGTCGCCGATCAGATAGCTTAAAATCATCACAGTCAGTAGGAAACCAACCACACCCCACACCAGTTCAGGCATGTTCATCGCTCACCCCCGTCATCACCCAGCGGCTCCCGAGAACTGGGAAAACTCATCCCAATCACTAACATAAGGATCATCAAAACAATACCCACCCTGTAAGCAAACCAATGGATGGAAGATACGGCGTTTTGCCCTTCCAGGTTGACTGCATCTGCAATGCCGCTGATCATGCCTGCTACCTGTCCAGATTCCCAGTAGGGCTGCAATAACGGCCCTGCCTGGGCGCTGAGGAGTAAAAGAATCGGCACATCGGGTTTCAGGCCCTTGATTTGCTCGATCCAGGCCATTACACCCTCATAATCATCCCCCAGAATCAAAATTACATCAAAGGGCTTAACAGGCAGGGTCAACGCAGACTCCGGTTCGTTTTCACCCGGCAAGGTCTGGTGTGCAAGCCCATAGGCGCCAAAAGACCCTACCGGGTAGTAACCCAGATCCGTCACAACCCGTTGATCAATCAGAGTCTCTTCCTCAACCAGATGGTCGAAAAGTAAACGCCCAGCAGGCGCCGATGAGAGCGTCGATACTTCAGCGCCTGCCTCGAAAATTCCTCTGAGGATTGGTGTGGCGATCAACGTCATTTCCCCTGAAAATGCTGCTGAATAATCCATCACCAGCAACACCATCGATTCTTCCTGTAATCCGCCCACCCATTCCGCCATATCCCTCACATGAGGGGCTGCTACCCCGGAGACCCTTTCCCCGGGGCGTCCCATAAAAAGGACCAGACTCAAGATCGTGATCAACAAAAACCCGATCCCCAAGCGTAACCCGCGATTAAACGCCGGCTTGTCCGAAATCTGCACAGGGCGTTTCTCCTTATCGGAGCGCATCGTCGCGGCGAGCTGATCTGCTCTGGCCTGCTCTTCGCGACTGATGGACAATGCCATTGCTTCGAGCTGGGTACCTTTGATGTCGTCAAGGATAATTTCCCTGGTAGCCTGCTCAGAACCCCTCGAAATGGCAGTCTCCTTTGTGTCTTCGGCACGACCTGCGTCATCAACAGGAGCCTCTTCCACAAGCTCATCCATTGTTTGTTCGCCATTTTCCAACGCAACCAGCCAGTGCAGCAGGCTGTCGCCTTCCCTTTCTGAAAGGATCTCCGTAGCGTCCTCAGCTTCAGCCGGGCGATGCTTCCTTCGGATGCGCCTGAGCCAATTTTCGTGTACCGAGCCTGGAGTGCTGATCTCCTCCGAATCTTCGATCTCATCAGGGTCTTGATCGGGCGGTTTTTGTTCAACCTCATCCTGAATTTTCTGCAAAACCGATTGCAACTGCTGCTCCTGATCCTCTTTTTGCGCCGTTTCAAGGCTTTCACGGGCTGCGTTGATCTTCTGGGTGATCTCGCCAATAGAATCCGGTTCGGTTTGTGCACGTTGCCGAATGCGGTGCAACCACTCCGGCACGTGTGGCTCATCATCAGGCTGCTCTGTATCTTCAAGAATTTCATCATGCTCAGGTGATGGAGAAATCTCCCCGTCAGCCCCGTCAAAAAGTTGATCCTGGTCGTCATCCTGTTTGAGGGAATGCAGTAAATCGGTGAGGTGCTCCTCATCCCCTGGTGAATCTGGCTGATCATCCCGTGGCAAATCCACAGGGACGATACCCTCCAGGGGCGCCCCACACAGCTCACATTTTTTTGCACCGAGTGGGTTTTCTGCACCACATTCAGAACAAATCAACACAAGCATTACGACTCATCCTCATAAGGGCGATCCATGCCCAGTAAAACCCGCAACCCAACGATCAACCCACCCAGAGCAATTCCGATCAGAATACCTCTCAGACCTGCCAGTGGGAGTCGGCGGACAAATTCAAGCCATTCAGCACCCGCTGTACCGATCGCAGGGTTCAGGTAATGCAAATTCAAGATCAGAGAGATCAGAGCACTGATTAAAAAAGATACCGACATGAGCGTCCAGCCCCGGGTGCGAATAATCCGCAAGCTGGCGAATAGCATGGTCACCGCCAGGATAGCCAGCAGGCTGGTCTCTACCGGGATCTGGATGTTGAGCACCCAGTTACGGAAAAAGGCACTGTCGGGAGGCAAGAAAAACCCGATGCCGACGGTGACCAGAAAAGCCACCAGGACGATCAGGCTTAACAAGCTGCCCTTCTGCCAGTGTGCAACCCGGACAAGATGCATTTTGAATAAAAACCCGACCCCGATCACCCCGGCCAACCCCACCAGCAAAATCCCCCACTCGATCAGCAATCCTGTGAGATTCGCCAGTTGTGTCTGGAAAAAATATCCCGCCAAAATGGTCAGCCCGGTCAGGCTGGCGGTCAAAATTACAATAATTCGCTTCATAAAACACCCGCCAGCGTCAATCCTGCTGCAATCACCAGCAGTGCAATCATTAAAACACGAAGGATGTCCTCGCTGATCCAGGCTGCCTGGAGAGAAGGCGACCGATCCATCAAGCCGGGCAAAAGAAATATTTCCTCGCCAATCAATAGATCACGCGTGGTCAAAAACAGGGCTGCCTGCGCGCTGATGGACCCGGCTGCAGCAAAGGAGTGTCCCCCTTTCATCTGCGCGGCTTCCAGGATCAAAGCCTCCATCGGGCCGTAGTGGCCGAATAATCCCACAGAGCCCGGTGAATGCAGTCCCATCTCTGCTAAGAAACCCGCCATGAAGGCGTGCGGTGTGGGTCCGGTTAAGATCAAATTCAACGCCGATGAATAGCCATCCTGGTAGGTGCCGCAGAGAATTTGGCGGGCAAATAAGGAAAGCTCGCCAGTGCCAGCAGCAAAGACCTGTGTTTCCTGGGCACCCGGGTCTGCCTTAACAAGGCTGGCGCTCACCGAAAGAGCATGCAGTCCCAATGCCGGGTAAGCCCGCGACCAGAACCGGTTACCTAATACAACCTGGCTTTGTTTTCCCCCTTCGAGGGCGCGCACACGCTGCTTAACAAAGGCGTTAACCGCCGGGTTAACCCGCACCGGGTACCAGTCGCGCCGTGTAAATAGGAGGTTAAAAAATAACAGCAAGACGACAGCCAGGCCGATGATGACCCATCCGATCTCAGTCCAGGTCATGCCCCGGTCTCCTGTAAAAAGGTTTTAAACTGGTAGATTTCATCAGGGTCTCCCAACAAGTTCAACAGGTTCGCATAAGAAAGACCAAAAGGGGTGGCTTTTAATAACGGTAGCCCCAGGAACATGCTTTGGGCAATCAAAGGCAGCAGGGGCTGAATTAAATCCAATAATTCGCAGGCTGATGATATCAATCCCCTTCTTGCAAGAAAACTTTTCCATGTGAGCCAGTTAGTATTCTGCATAACAAAAGTATAGCATAAGGGCGCGAAAAATTAATCCCAGAAATTCTTCATTTTCATTCGCTGAAGAAATGGTAACGACTTGGTGATCTCCAATTGAATCCAGCTTCAAGTATAATTGGTTTGATGGATCAAAAATTAAAGGTTTTGACGATATTTGGCACCCGCCCGGAAGCTGTTAAAATGGCACCGGTGATTAAAGCCCTGCGGGAACATCCGGATCACATTGATATTACGGTATGCGTCACTGCCCAGCACCGCGAAATGCTCGACCAGGTCCTGCAGGCGTTTGACATTACCCCGGATATCGACCTGGATTTGATGGCTCACGACCAGACACTTCCCGAGTTGACCGCACGGATCTTCACCCATCTGGACCCTGTGCTGCTTCACACCCGTCCCGATTGGCTGCTGGTCCAGGGGGATACCACGACGGTCATGGCAGCCGCGATCCTCGGGTATTACCGCCAGATCCGGGTGGGTCACATTGAGGCCGGGCTGCGAACCCACGATAAATGGCAGCCCTTCCCCGAGGAAATGAACCGCTGCATCGCTGGTGTGGTGGCAGACCTGCACTTTGCCCCAACAGAAAACAATCGCCAGAACCTGCTGCGAGAGGGCATCCCGGACGAGATCATTAAAATCACCGGCAATCCGGTCATTGATGCCCTGAAGATCATCAGCCAGCAACCAGCCCCTCCGCAGGTTGATCAACTGCTTGACCAAACGGGCATATCCGGTGGCAAGCGCCGCCTGGTGCTGGTGACTGCACACCGCCGGGAAAACTTCGGTCAACCCATTCTGGATATTTGCCTGGCTCTCAAACGCCTGGCACAGGCTTACCCGGATGAAATTGCCATCGTTTACCCGGTTCACCTCAACCCCAACATTCATGTACCGGTCCACCAGGCGCTATCCAGCATCAATAACATCCACCTGCTTCCGCCCCTGGATTACCTGCCCCTGGTCCACCTGATGAAACATGCCACCCTGATCCTGACCGATTCGGGCGGCATCCAGGAAGAAGCGCCGTCCTTTGGCATTCCCACCCTGGTCTTGCGCCAGCGCACCGAACGCCAGGAGGGCGTCCAGGCAGGCACTTTAAAACTTGTCGGTACAGATCCAGACACCATTTACCTGGAGGCCCGGAAACTGCTCGATGACCGCGCGGCCCACGCTGCCATGGCTGGGGCGGTCAATCCCTATGGCGATGGGCATGCGGCTGAACGTATCGTTGCTGCACTTTTAGCTTCACAAACGGGGTAAAACATGGCAAAAGCAATTGATACCCAATCGGATGATAGGCTTTCATGAAGGGTCAAATCTGCCTGGTGCCTGAGCTGACCGGGTTGGGCGGAACAGCCTCCTTCCAGGCCAGAATGATTGCCGGCCTTCAGTCCCGCGGCATTCCCCATACCTTTAACATCGCCAACCCTGAGAATACCGCCGTTCTCGTCATCGGCGGAACCCGGCAACTTATAAAGCTCTGGCAGGCAAAACGCCGTGGTGTGCGCATCATTCAACGCCTCAACGGCATGAACTGGATTCACAGGCTGGAAAAGACTGCCCCGCGCCTTTTTTTGAGGTCGGAGGTCAATAACCGCATCCTGGCCTTCATCCGCCGTCACCTGGCACATGGTATCGTGTACCAGAGCCACTTCTGCCACGACTGGTGGAACAGGGTTTACGGTCCTCGACCGATCCCGCACCAGGTCACTTATAACGGGGTTGATCTGCAAGAATTTTCTCCCAACGGGCCTGAAACTCCGCCAGAGGATCACTTTCGGATCCTGCTGGTGGAAGGGCGCCTGGTTGGCGCTTACACCCGCGGGCTGGAAACCGCCTTAAAACTGGCCAGTGCGGTCAGAACAAACTGCGGAAGCCCCCTTGAATTGATGGTTGCCGGCGATGTCACCGACGAAATGAAAGCCCGTGCCCACAGCCTGGCGCCTGATCTGTGGATCACATGGCGCGGCGTGCTCCCCCGCGAGGACATCCCCGCCGTTGATCGCTCTGCCCACGTGCTGTTCAGCGCTGATCTCAACGCCGCCTGCCCCAACAGTGTGATCGAAGCGCTGGCTTGCGGCACCCCGGTTTTGGCTTATGATACCGGCGCACTGGCTGAACTGATCCAGGACGGCGCCGGGCGGGTCGTGCCCTACGGCGCTGATCACTGGCAGTTAGAGGACCCGCTGATTCCGCCCCTGGCACAGGCTTGCGTTGAAATCTTGCAGGATAACCCCGCCTACCGGGCGCGGGCGCGCGCCCGGGCTGAAGCTGTATTCAGCCTTGAAACCATGCTCGCCGGCTACCTGAATGCCCTGGAGGCTGCATGAGTGCGTTTACAGGGAAGGTTGGCGTGGTGCAGCGTGTTCTGGCTGAATACCGGGCGCCTTTCTTCAACGCCCTGGGCGTGGCTTGTCCTGGCGGATTGGAGGTCTTCGCCGGCGAGCCCCGCGAAGACGAAATGATTAAAACCGCAGCCTCCCTCGATTCTGCCCGGCTTACCCACGGAAAAAACCTGCACCTGCTGAAAAACAATTTTTACCTGTGCCTGCAATTTGGTTTGCTGCGCTGGTTGAAGCAATTAAACCCCGATATCCTGATCGTTGAAGCCAACCCCCGATATTTACGCACCCCGGCTGCCCTGCGCTGGATGCGCAAACGGGCTCGCCCGGTGATCGGTTGGGGTCTGGGCGCGCCGCCTACATCCGGGCTGCTGGCCGGGTTTCGCTGCCAGCGCCGCGCACACTTCATCAGCCAGTTTGACGCCCTGATCACCTACAGCCAGACCGGTGCGGATGAATATGCCCGTTCGGGGTTTCCGCCAGAGCGTATCCTGATTGCCATCAACGCGGTGGCTCCCGCACCAACCCACCCGCTGCCTGAACGCCCTGTACTAGCAAAAGATCAGCCCGGGCGGGTCCTGTTTGTTGGGCGACTGCAAGCGCGCAAACAGGTGGATAAATTGCTGCGCGCCTGCTCTCAACTGCCTGAAGTATTACAGCCAGACCTGGTAATCGTCGGTGACGGACCCGACCGGGAGCGCCTGGAAACCCTGGCTGAGGAGGTTTACCCCTGTGCGGTGTTCACTGGCGCCCTGTACGGCGCAGAACTGGCAGAACAATTCCATTCAGCGGATCTTTTCGTCCTGCCTGGCACCGGCGGGTTAGCAATTCAGCAGGCCATGAGCTACGGACTGCCCATGATCGCCGCCGAGGCTGATGGCACCCAGGCAGATCTCGTTCGTCCGGAAAATGGCTGGCAAATTCCACCCGATGACCTGACCGCCCTGGGCGCGGCCCTCTCCACAGCATTGGAAGATATCCCCGCCCTGCGCAAAATGGGAGCTGAGAGTTACCGAATTGTGTCTGAGGAGATCAACCTGGAGAAAATGGTTGCTGTATTCATCGAGGCGCTCAAGCGGAGTTTGCCTTGAGCGCGCATATCCTGTTGATCGCTGATGGTCGCAGCCCTACGGCACTTAGCTGGATCACAAACATCCAGGCGCTGGGTTACACCGTCAGCCTGGTTTCTACCTTCCCCTGCAACCCACCAGAGGGCGTAAGGCATTTTTCCATTCTGCCAATCGCCTTCAGCCAGCTGAGCCCTTCAGCCCAGACCAGTTTAACAGCCTCTGATGGTCAACCCAAATCCAATCCTGCCCGCAGGCTGATCCGCCATTTTGCCCCGGTCTTGCAACCTCTGCGCGATCTCCTGGGTCCGCTAACGGTCGCCAGGTTTGCCCGTCCCTACAAGGCGCTGGTATCCAATGTCAAGCCCGACCTGGTACATGCACTGCGCATCCCCTTTGAGGGCATGCTGGGCAGCTATACCCCAAAAGGAATCCCTTTCATCGCCGCTACCTGGGGCAATGACCTGACCCTGCACGCCAGCGCTTCGCCTTTGATGCGCACCTGCACACAACGTTGCCTGGCGCGTGCCGATGGCTTCACCGCCGATACACAGCGGGATGTGCGCCTGGCGCGCAACTGGGGTCTGCCAGCAGATGTGCCGACGCTGGTCGTTCCCGGCTCGGGAGGTTTGGATCTAAAAACCATTTTCGCTGCCCCGCGCCTGGACCCGGGCGCATTTGGCCTGCCAGCATCCGGCGTCTTTGTGGTCAACCCGCGCGGCATGCGGCCGAAATCCGTTCATCAGGATGTGTTCTTTGCTGCCATTCCTGCTGTCCTTACTCGCCACCCCGAAGTTCATTTTATCTGTCCCAACCTGGCTGAGAACCGCCAGGCGGAAACCTGGGTCAACCAGTATGGCATTCAAAACCATACCCACCTGCTGCCCAAACTCTCCCAGCCTCAATTATGGTCGCTGCTCAAATCTGCCCGGGTATTTGTCTCACCCAGCAGTCACGACGGCACGCCCAACTCACTGTTGGAAGCGATGTCCTGCGGCTGTTTCCCGATCGTCGGCGATATCGAATCCTTGCGGGAATGGATTGATAACAGCGTCAACGGTCTGCTGGTGGACCCGCGCTCACCCGCGCGATTGGGTGAAGCGCTGTGTCAGGCGCTGGAGGATCAAGCACTGCGCCAAAAAGCCACTGAGCACAACCTGGCTCTGGTCACGCAACGGGCTTCCCAGGAAACAACTCGCCCGCAAATTTATAATTTTTACGAGAAATTTGTGAGTGGTGAATCAGGGATCAGGTAATAGGAATCAGGAAGTAGGAATCAGGAATTGGGAAACTTTGAATGGAGAATAGTACTTAGAACGTAGTTCTACGTACTACGTATTTCGTTCTAAGCTCTAAGCTCTAAGCTCTACGTTCTAAGTTCTAAGCTCTATCTCCTATCAGCGATCTCATTCCTTAAATTTCAACACACCCACTTTTTCAAATACCAGCGGTGCCAACCATGAAACCCACAAACCCACCAGTGTGTAACGAATAAACCGCATGGAATAACCAAGGAAATGCGCACCCCGCGGGAGGACCTGACCCAGGCCAAAGTACAGGATCACCACGCCGAGCAAGCCGATCAGCAAACGCACCAGCCGACGCCATCCGCCTTCATTCGCCAGGAAACGCCCTTTCTTCTCTGAGAGGATCACAAAACCAACCAGCAACCCCGTCCAGGTGCCACCCAGGGTAAAGGTGCCGTCCAGACTGAACGGCGCCACCTGACCAGCCCGCCCCGCCCATTCAGGGTCCATCACCCACATGGGACCCAAAGCCCAATTAACGACCAGGATCAACAGCATCAACGCGACTGTGCTAGCAACCGCCAACCCGAGCCTTGCGCCAAAGGAACGCGCCTCAAACCAGCGTCCAATTTTTTTAGACCAGGCTGCAAATCCCGCCACCAGCAAACCGCCGATCAGCCAGCCAAACAGCACATCACCCAGGAAGTGCACGCCTAAAACCAGCCTGGAAATCCCGATCAGGAAAATCAGCGCCACCATCACAATCGTAAACCAGCGTTTCTTAACTTCAACAGCCAGCCAGCCCCATACTGAGATCGCGTTTTGAGCATGCCCTGAGGGCAAGCCAAACGAGGTTTCGTGAACATGACAGGTGACTGTGTCACTGATCCAGCAGGGACGCGGTAAGCGGAATAAAAACTTGAAAAAGGCATTAAACCCGTTGCTGAGCAGCAACATCATCCCCACGCGCAGACCGATCATCTGGTCAAAACTCCAGTACAGCACCGGCAGTAAGAGGATATAAAACAATTCTTCCCCAAAAAATGTAATAACCCTCATTGGCACCACCAACCATGCCCCCAGGCCTTGAAAAAACTCATTAACCACAATTTGCAAAACATTAACAGCCGCCATATAAACCTCCTTGAAAAATTAATTCATTAAAATGTCAACTCCGAATCGCCGCATGATCAATCAGCCTGACTGGCTGGCAAACAAATCCTGGACGATGGCTTGCCCTTCCTCCAGGATGCGATTCAGATGCTCCTGGCTTGAAAGGCTTTCTGCATAAACCTTGTAAATATCCTCTGTACCTGATGGGCGAACGGCTGTCCATCCATTTTCAGTCACAATCTTCAAACCGCCGATATCAGCGTCATTCCCGGGAGCCCGGGTTAGCTTGGCAGTGATTTTCTCCCCCGCCAAATCCTCGGCGGTGATCATCTCTGGTGATAATTTGCTGAAAACCGCTTTTTGTTCCGCAGTAGCTTTGCCTTCCAGGCGCTGGTAAAACGCCTGCCCGAACCTCTCCTGCAGTTGCTGGTAGATGTGTGCCGGATCCTCTCCGGTCACTGCCAGTATCTCCGCTGCCAACAGGTTCAGAATGATCCCATCTTTATCCGTTGTCCAGGTCGTGCCATCCATGCGCAAAAAAGATGCTCCGGCGCTTTCCTCGCCGCCAAAACCCAGGTCGCCTGTTAACAAATCCGGCACAAACCACTTGAAACCGACTGGAACTTCAACCAGGTCCCGGTTGAGGAATTTTGACACCCGGTCAATCATTGCGCTGGTCACAACCGTCTTCCCCACTTTGACTTTGGCTGCCCAGGCCGGGCGGTTCTGGAACAAGTACCACACCGCAACCGCCAGGTAATGATTGGGGTTCATCAACCCCCCCACGGGCGTGACAACTCCATGCCGGTCAAAGTCGGAGTCATTGCCAAAGGCGATGTCGTAGCTGTCTTTCATATCAATTAAGCCCGCCATGGCGTAGGGCGAAGAACAGTCCATGCGGATCTTCCCGTCGTGGTCAACGGTCATAAAACGAAAGGTGGGGTCGACATCCTGGTTCACGACATCTAAATCCAAACCATAGATTTCGGCAATCGGGCCCCAGTAAGCAACCCCTGCTCCGCCCAGAGGATCAACGCCGATGCGCACCCCAGCAGCAGAAATTGCTTCCAGGTTGACCACGTTCGCCAGGTCTTCCACGTATGGCTGGATAAAATCTACCTGGTGCGTGGTGGAGGCCTTAATTGCCTTAGACCAGGGTATGCGTTTGACAGCCTTCAAGCCTTCCATCAAAATCTGGTTAGCCCGCTCCTCGATCGCCCTGGTGATCTCTGATCCCGCCGGGCCTCCATCCGGGGGATTATATTTAAAGCCCCCGTCTCCGGGCGGATTGTGCGAGGGCGTAATCACCACGCCATCCGCCAGGCCCCGGGTACGCCCCCGGTTGTAGACCAGGATCGAACGTGAGATCGCAGGTGTGGGTGTATAACCGAAACCCTCCTGGAGCATGATCTGGACGCCATTGGCAGCAAACACCTCCAGCGCGCTGCGCATGGCTGGCTCAGACAGCGCATGCGTATCTTTGCCGATATACAATGGGCCGGTGGTGCCCTGTTTCAAGCGATATTCAACGATGGCCTGGCTGATGGCCAGGATATGATCCTCATTAAAGCTCCGCGCCAGCGATGTGCCGCGATGCCCCGAAGTGCCAAACGACACCTGCTGGGCAAAGATATGCGGGTCAGGTCTCTCGGTATAGTAGGCAGAAATTAATCGGGGAATATCAACGAGCAATTCTCGAGTGGCTGGTTTTCCAGCCAGAGGGCTGATTTTCATAGCATCATCCTTCTGAACAGGGTTCAACAACGATCCACTCCAATTATACACTGGTCAAGCACCGATTACCGGTTATAAATCGCTTGTCATCATCGATAGACAACCGCTCCCCATTGCCCACAGATGCCAGATACCATATACCAAAGCCCGTCCTTTCCAACAACGCATTAAACTGAAAGGAAACCCCAGGAGGTTAAGTTCATTTATTTTTCGATATAAATTCTTTATCAGAAGAGAGAGAAATAACTGGTTTATTCAGAGCCCTGCAGTATAATGACCTGCTGATTTTAAAATAAACCAGCATGGCTGATTGCCTTGCGATAACGGGATTGGAGCTTTTTAATGGCTGGAAAACAAATGTTAAGTGTTGAGAAAGATGTTGTGGTAACGATGGATTACCGTTTAGAGGTCGAAGGCAAGGAAATCGATTCCGGGCCGATTCAATTTCTCCAAGGTCATGGCAATATTATCCCTGGCCTGGAAACAGAAGTTGAAGGCATGCAACTGGGTGAGGAAAAAGAAGTCCTTGTCAAAGCTGAAAACGCCTACGGCAATTATGACCCCGAGCTGGAGATCGAAGTTCCCCTGTCCTCATTCCCCGAGGATTTTGAGATCAAATTAGGCCACCCGATGCGTATGCAGGACGACGAGGGACATGTGTTTACCGCCGTTGCTATGGGTATTTCCGATGAAATAGTGATGCTCAACCTCAATCACCCTCTGGCAGGCAAGGACTTGCTCTTCAAAACCAAAGTGAGCGCCCTGCGCCCGGCGACTGAGTTGGAAATTTCCCAGGGATGCCTGGCTAGTGCCTGCAGCGGATGCACATCGAGTAATTGTGGTGATTGCTGATCCGTTTTTTAGTGTTGAAGTTTTTTATATCCGTGCCAGCGTTTTGTTGACGTTGCTTTGAGGATGTGATAAAATTTTCTGCACTTGCCCCCATCGTCTAGTGGACCAGGACGTGGCCCTCTCAAGGCCAAAACCGGGATTCGAATTCCCGTGGGGGCATTTTTTTATTCAAGCGAATTAGCATAGAGGGTGGCCCTCTCAATACCCCTTCGGGGTACAGGTGCCAAAACCGGGATTCGAACATCGTGCCCTTTGGGTATTCCCGTGGGGGCATTTTTTTATTCAAGCAGATTTGCAAAGAGGGGGGCCCTCTCAATACCCCTTCGGGGCACAGGTACCTCTCCGGGGCACAGGTACCCCTTCGGGGTACAGGTGCCAAAACCGGGATTCGAACATCGTGCCCTTTGGGTATTCCCGTGGGGGCATTTTTCTTGTTAAAGCGAATTTGCAAAGAGGGGGGCCCTCTCATTACCCCTTCGGGGCACAGGTACCCCTTCGGGGCACAGGTGCCAAAACCGGGATTCGAACATCGTGCCCTCCAGGTATCCCCGTGGGGGTATATTTTTATTTAAGCGAATTAGCGAAGAGGGGGGCCCTCTCAATACCCCTCCGGGGCACAGGTACCCCTCCGGGGCACAGGTACCCAAACCGGGATGCGAACATCGTGCCCTTTGGGTATTCCCGTGGGGGCATTTTTTTTATTCAAGCGAGTTTTCCAGTGATGTCCCGACAGTGATAGGTGTCGCATAGTAAATAAAACAGGGCGCTCACCATGCAGCGCCCTGACTTATCCTTCAACCTGGACGAAAATCGTCACCCGAGCAAAGTTTTAGCCAGCTTGACCGCGCGGCTGGCATCTGAGGCATAACCATCAGCCCCGATTTTATCTGCATAACCCTGTGTGACCGGCGCACCCCCAATCAAAACCCTGACTGCCCCCCGTAAACCGGCTGTGTTCAGGGCGGTGATGGTGGTTTCCATGTTAGGCATGGTCGTCGTCAACAGGGCGGACATAGCCACAAAATCAGGCTGATGTTCCAGAACAGCCGCAATAAACGCTTCCGGGGATACATCCGTGCCCAGGTCAACCACCTGGAACCCAGCGCTCTCCAGCATCATACAGACCAGGTTTTTACCGATATCATGCAGATCACCTTTGACCGTCCCGGCAACAATCTTGCCAATCGGCTGGATATCCGCATCCACCAATTCAGGTTTGAGGATTTCCATTCCTGTTTTCATAGCCCGGGCAGCGATCAGCATTTCCGGCACAAAGTATTCGCCTTCCTCAAACAATTCTCCCACCTCGCCCATGGCATTAACCATCACATCCAGCACCTCCCCTGCCGGCACACCTTCGCGCAAAGCTGCTTCAACATATTCCTTGGCCTCGTCGCGCTGCCCTTCGAGGATTGCTGTATAGAGTTCTTTTAACTCGCCATCCATGTTGTTATTCCTTTCTGTCAAAACACTCGCGCCGATCCACTCCTGAGCGAATCGATCACAGTCGACAACACAGCTATTATATAACAATAATCTGATGTTAATCTGAGATCTTCAGGCAGATCTGCAGGGCTTCTGTAAAAGGAGTGGCTTTATTTTCGAATGGCGCGGATAATCACATACACGCCAAAGGCCAGCAGCGCAAGCGGCCCGACAAACGCCAACAAATTCGTCGCCCCCAGTGTGATAAAAATCCCAATCAGCAGCAGGATGCCTGCAGGATATAACGCCCATTTGAGTTTGCCCGAGGGTTTGGGAAGGTAGTACAGCAAGCCAAAGGTGATCGCCAATCCCAGGAAAAAAATACCTCCTATCAAAGCGGGGGAGTCCGGAACCAGTTGAGTCACAGCTAATGTTAACAAGACACCACCCGGGAGCAGCGCCCACCAATGACGATGATTAGAAATATAAATCAATAAAAATGGCAGCCCAACCGACCCTAAAAAGATTGCACCGGCCACGCGCCCTTCATTTTCTCCCAACCAGGGACCCATAAAAATGTTGATCCCTACTCCAATTAAGATAAAACCAGGAATCAGCGCCCACCATTCGTCAGTATTCGTGATGAAAACGACCAGGAAAATCAACCCGCCACCAGCCATCAGCGGACCAATTACCGACTCCAGGTTGAGTGTAATGATACCCAGGTTGGAAAGCAATAAAAGCACGCCAACCACGAGCAATAGTATGCCCCCGGTTAAGGATATTAAAAATCTGCGATTGAGTTTTTTCATTTCTAAGCCTCCTTACGGTCTATGTTCAAACATAATTATATAGGAAATCAATGCTATTAATAAACACGACTGGAGTTCTCCGACGTTGCACCCCCAAATTCCACTTGCTTTGTAATCTGTAATATAATAGTGGTAACAGGAAAAAATCAAGCCTGAAGCTTATAAGGAGTCTGAACATGCAGGATCTGGTAAAAGATTGGATGATTGATCTGGTAGTATATATTGACCAGGAAAAAAACGTTTTGGATGCGCTGTCCATCATGCGACGCAGGTATGTGAACAGCCTCATCGTCAAAATCAACGAAGAAGAAAAACAATACGGCATCATCACCTCCATCGACATCTGTGACAAAATCGTCGCGCGCGGGAAAAGCCCGGCAACTACCAAGATCCAGGAGATCATGACCACGCCCCTGATAAGCGTTACCCCCGATCAAACCATCTATGAATGTGCCAGAACCATGAGTGATTCACATATTCATCAGCTTCCAGTTATTGCAGAAGATGGAACCATCATTGGTATGATCTCGGCGACAGATTTTCTCGTTGTTGCTGAAGCCCTCGGTCATGGAGATGGCGACAGACTCCTTCGTTAAAGGAGGTAGACCGATTCAATAAAATTTATAACATCTCCAGTGACTGCCCGGGGATGTTTACACCTTGACGAAGATATTACATGCTATAATATCAAACAGGTATCAGATGGGTGAACCGTTGCTAAAACATCGGAATTTTCTACTGGCAGTTCTGATCCTTTCTGGAATGATCGTGTTTGGTTTAGCTTTGCAAGGGTGTCAAATTGAAGATGGAGCACCGACCACTGGAGACAACATCGACTGGGTCACTGTAATTGAGACACCGCCAACCATCTTCGAGACAAACATTGACCAAATCCAGGATCAGACGGAGAGAGAACCAACTGCCCAAGAATTTGATCAGGATGATCAATCATTCTGGCTATCCTTTCCGCTGCCCGCCATCCAGCCTGCCACACCTATTCCGCCCCCCTTTGAAAGGCTGGAAATCGATGATCATATCCTGGTGTGGGCGTTATTGGGAACAGATACTGAACCGCCCTTCAGCGGAAAAACGCAAGCCATCCACCTGGTTTTTATCAATCCCAGGTTTTCAAAAGCCAGCCTGATCTCTATTCCTGGCGATTTGTACGTTTACATTCCCGGCTTCACAATGCAGCGTCTCAGTACCGCTTATGCACTCGGTGGAATTGAGACCCTGCGTATGACGCTGGCTTATAATTTTGGTGTGCTTCCCAGCCGTTTTGTTCTCGCTCACCCGGGTGATTTTCAATGGTTGGTGGACGATATCAATGGGATTGAAGTCACTGTATTTCAACCCATTCCCCATGCATGCGGAGGCATACACGCAGGGGTCATCCCGATGGACGGCACTCTGGCACTGTGTTATGCCTCTTTCCGTGATGGGATGGACGAAATCAGCCGTATGCAAAGACAGCAACAGCTCTTGCAATTGATCTTCCATAACCTCACCCGAAACGGTAACCTTGCCAAACTGCCTACACTTTTTGCCAGTTACCAGGGCTGGATCAAGACCGATTTTTCACTGCCCGAACTGATGGGGTTCATCCCCCTTGCGCTACGATTGGCAGACCCTGACCGGATCGGTTATTTTCTTATCGGGTGGGACCAGCTTTCCCTCTGGGAAGTTCCTGGCTACAGTCAGGCGATGGTGTTTTTGCCAGATCAAGAAGCGATTAAATACGTGCTCGAAGCTGCACTGTCCACAATCATGATTCCCAGCCCGCTTACCAACCAGGTTCAAACCCTGGAGGCACAGCTCACAGCCGCTCAGCAGGCTACGGCGACCTTCTTGCAGCAGAGTACACCCATGCCACCAAACACGCCAACGCCAACGGAACCTTTTGAATTAACCCCACCCTGGGAAACGCCCGGCATCTCCGCCACCCCCACAACGCCGGGATATCCGTAAAAAGGTTGAGTATGTTAAAATACCATCTCAAACACACAAGAAAAATAGTTTTCTCGATCGTTATGATCGCGTGTGTTGTGGTGGGTTTGATCTCTTCAAGCAATAATCAAGTCGATGCATACAACCTTGGTTCAAAATCTCCCGACCGCCAGGCGGTGATCACCGTTTCATACACCACGTATGAATGGTGGTTGCTAACCTGGAATAACTCCCAGCTCATCTGCACCATGTATATCGAACACGAAGGCTGGCCTCATCCGGATGAGGTGAAATACTTTTGTGGAGATCAAATTTCCAAGGATTGGCAGGAGACAAATCCCTGTATCTTTTCTGAAGATATTACGAGTGCTGCACAATGCCCCGGGCTGTATCTTCACCTGGTCAGTGTCACCCCTGGCGAGCGGGAAATCGAAGTTACCCTCTTACCACCCGAAGTTTTTATCGACATTGCCGATTGTAACCCGCAACCGCCTGAAAATCGTTGCGAAACGCAGCCGAGACTGCACCTGATAGCCGAAGAACCGCTTCCCAACGAGCAGATTATCAGTATCCAGGGAACTATCGGCAACGACTATTTCAGCTGCCAGGGGAGTGAATGCACGGTGCCGCTACCAGCCACCGGAACCAGCGGTGTGCGGGCTACCTTCTGGGCTGATTCCAGCTTTGGAGATTCGACTGAACTGTTTACCGCTCAAATCCGGGTGGTACCCTGGGGCGACTTCGCAGCGCCTGATGTCAGCACCGTGGACGCCCCCCACTGGTACGTGGATATCCTCAGCAGTCAGTATTTGCGCGATATTGGATCATCATGCTCGCAAATCTGGTCTGCATTCCCACCCGTTGGCGGACCGCCCTTTTGGTTGTCTTCGCCTGACCATCCTGATGCGCTCATCTCAAGCGAGCCTTATTACTACCTGGCCGGGTCTCTCATCCGCGAAGGCCTGGCTGATGCCAGCGAATGCCCGGGTGGGGGTTTACAACCATCCGGCGTTGCCAATCAATGCGGCCTGGATGCCACGCGCGAGTTGATGAACGATTGGCAAAACCAGTTCAATGCCGAGATTGTGCGTGTGTCAAAAGAGACCGGTATCCCCGGTCAACTGATGAAGAATATCTTCAGCCGAGAAAGCCAATTCTGGCCTGGATACGCAGCCAGCCATTATGAAGCAGGGCTGGGGCACTTGAGTGACATGGGCGCAGATACCGTTTTACTCTGGAATCCTGAATTCTTCAGGCAATTTTGCCCTCTCGTACTGGATACCACGGTTTGCCAGCAGGGCTTCGGCAACCTGGACATCAGCGAACAGGAGATGCTGCGCGGCGCATTGGTGAACAAAGTCAATGCTGCCTGCCCTGAATGCCCGATGGGCATTGATCTGCAGCAGGCGAACTTCAGCATCAGCATCTTTGCTCGCAGCCTGCTGGCGAATTGTGAACAGGTAGGCCAGATCATTTACAACACCACGCGTCGCCCCGCTGGCGAGGTAAGCTCATATGAGGACCTGTGGCGATTTACGCTGATCAATTACAACGGAGGCCCGGGCTGCCTTTCGAATGCCATTGAACAAACCTCCAAAAGCGGGCATCCCCTGACCTGGGATGCCGTCATCCAGCACATTGAACCCGGTATCTGCCAGGTCAGCATCGACTATGTCAACGACATCGCCTACATGCCAGGTGAACCCGCAACAACCCCCACACCCAGTGTTATTCCCAATATTTTCCGGCCCACGGCGACGCCTACCCCGCTACCCCAAGAAGTGACCCCACCGATCATCATTCAGCTTACGCCAACGCCCACATCACCCTATGGTGGAGGTTATCCCCCAACGCCTACCGACACCTATCTGTACCCCTATCCTTGATATCTGATCTCAACAACACACCAAAAACCCCCGGGGTTCCGTGGTATTTGTTGTAAATCCAAATTTATTAAAAACTTTGATCGTTAATTGTGTTGTTCTATGCTATTTTCCGGAACGCAAAGCTTCAAGCTGTTCCACCATTTCAGTGCGTTTTTCATCGGCGGCACGGTTTACCTCATCCTTGATATGGGTGAAATAAGCCACAATCTCTTTACGGGCTCCTTCGCCTGATGTTGGAGCAAACAAAAGTGCCAATGTACTGCCAACCACACCGCCGATAAGGGCACCAAAAATGAATTTTCCAAATTTTCGCATCTTTTCCTCCAGATTTATCCGGTCTGTTGATGAAAATATTATAACGCATCGCTTCATAATTGAAAATATGGCGCCAGTTTATATCAGCAGATCGCAATCAAAACCAGGAATTTTTTCTATCTCAGCCACTTCCAATAAAATCCCCGATGCCATGGTTAATCGACAAATAGCAATTGCATACCAAATCCCACTGTCTGAATGAAAGGTATAATGGCTATGAATTAAGAGGTGATCTCGATGAGGTTTCATAAAACCAACCTAACAGTCTACACCCAGGGGCGCGGATTTTATGAGATCACGCCGGAAATCAACACCAGCATTCAGAATTGGGGCGTGGTTGAAGGCATGACCTACCTGTTTATTCCCCATACCAGCGCCTCATTGGTGATCAACGAGAGTTACGACGCCACAGCCCGGTGTGACCTGGAAGCTTATCTCGACCACATCGCGCCTGAGGGTGAAAGCTGGTATGTGCACACACTCGAAGGTCGGGATGATTCCCCTGCTCACCTGCGTACGATGCTCACCGCCACCAGCCTCACTATCCCAGTTGATGCAGGTCGGCTCAGTTTGGGCACCTGGCAGGGCGTCTATCTGGCGGAACACCGGCGCCGTGCACATCGGCGTGAGATCTTGCTGCGGGTCCTGTCGGTGGAATAATTTTTTGTAAAATTCGTAATCATTCAACCCCTGATAGCATCAAATCCAATCTGATCAACCTTACACAAAGCAGAACAACCAGCCAGGCGATCATTTTTGAAAATATCAATCCAGCCCAAACTGATACTAACCTTGATCGGACTGCTGTTGATCACCCTGTCGGCGTGTTTGACAACCACAGATTATCCCCCACAAGAAAGTGAGCCCGTGCCTGAAATGACCACTCAAAACCTGACACCAGGGAAATTTGACTTA